>Ga0208879_1000252_pt1 | contig 57562 bp, 46 predicted proteins | sample Knorr_S15_td_Bot_FD_185605 | JGI IMG/M metagenome (GOLD analysis project Ga0208879, IMG submission 185605) | Marine microbial communities from Southern Atlantic Ocean transect - Knorr_S15_td_Bottom_ad_5009_LV_A (SPAdes) (version 2) | ecosystem: Environmental > Aquatic > Marine > Oceanic | place... | reverse complement strand
GGGGCAGCCATATCTATCTTCAGAAGAAGGGGTTTCTACATCGTCAAATGTATTGCAATCATCGCCCTCGAAGCCATTTGGATTATCGCCGTAACCGTCGCCGTCAAAGTCTGTCCATTGGGTTGGCTCCTGTGGGAAATCGTCGCCTTCATCAGACCAGCCATCGCCATCTCCATCGGGGCAACCTTTCTGGTCCTCGGTTGAGGTTCCTGCTACCTGTGGGCAGTCGTCATCGTCGTCATAAAAATCGTCGAAATCGGAGTCTCGCTCGTCTTTGTCAATGCTGACCGCGACGGAATAATCGAAGTTGTCAGCGAACCAAGAATCTTCTGAAATCAGTTCAATATAGCCAAATCCAGGCTGTCCATCGTGGCTGAGATAGTAGGTCGCACTGCTCTGCACGTTGTGAGTTCCGCCGGATTGAGTCTGATTATCCCAATACAATCGGACCCGTGGCTCACAGCCTCCGTCCCAGGCTTGACAAGAAATGCTGACTCCAAAACTGACTACGTCGCCGTTGATTACGGCGACCTTCATGAAATCCCGGCGGTCGCCGCCATAATCCACCGAGCCGCTTGCTGAGGTGCCGGCGTTAATCAGGTCCGCGCCGGTAATCGAATCGTTCGCCTCGCCAGCTACCGTTGGCAACGAGGCGAGCAAGAACATCAGCAAGACGCATGGAACGGCAAGCCGTGCAGCGGCAGACTTCAGGCTCATCGGTTGCCGGAGGCAACCGCACACGCATAGGGGTTGCGCCGTTATAATTATCAGAAAACTAAGGCGCAAACGCTGCACTACGCCGCATTATTTAGTCTAAACGACCGTGTTCTCGTTCGGACCCCACTCGCTGCGGGTCCGATTGAGTCCAAATCGCTTCAAAAAGAAGAAACGGAAATTGAGGAATCCATCTCCCCAAGTGTTGATTTCAGCATCACCAACGCGGACCCGATACGGCACGCTGACCTCTACCGCCAACTTGCGGCCAAAGCAGCGACGAGCGTTGATTTTCATCTCCTCGGATAGCGGCATTCCATCGTGAGTCGGCCGCATTTTCTTATTGTCCATTATCTCCTTACGGAAAACCCACATTCCACTTTGGCTATCGTGGATGCCATACCAAAACAGCAGACGAGCCGTGAAAGAGAGTCCCCAATTCCCAAAGCCGTGCAGGCCTGACATCGCGCCCTTCTCTGCGCGGCGAAGCCGGTCACAAGTGATGAATTTCAGGTTCTCAGTTACCAACTTCCGAACTAAGCCAGGAACTTCTTCGCCCGGATAGGTGCAATCAGCATCCAAAGTGACGATGATTTCGCCGGGAGCGAGAGCAAAACCGGTGCGGTAAGCGCGACCGTAGCCCTTGCGTGGTTCCATTACCACCCATGCGCCTTCTTCAGCCGCCAATTCGCGGGTTTTGTCGGTGGAATTGCCATCAATGATTAGGAAATCGAGTTTTTCGCACCAACCATCATTAGGAATCGAGCGGATGGTATCAACAATCGCCGCCTCCTCATTACGAGTCGGGATGACCACAGTCACGTGCACCGGAAGCGTGTCGCCCATCACCATCCCCACACCTTCCGACTTCAGACCCCTCTTTCAATGCAACCGTGCGCAGCGTGGGTGATAATTCCATGAATACGCAAGCGAGAGGCCACCTGCTTTCAAATCAGATATCATGCAGGCGTTTACTAAGCGCATGCGCGCCGAGGTGAATGTATGCACATCGCGATGTTGTCCGGTGAGTACCCCCCGCGTTGGGGAGGAATGGGCTCTACGGTTTTCCATCTAGCAGGCGCACTGACCCGAATGGGCCATAGTGTAACGGTGATTACCCGTCGCGACAAAAAGGCGATGCGTAACCCGAAATCAATCCCTTCTCAGGAAGGAGTTGAGGTGTTGCAGGTTCGTTGGGCACCTCTCCCGATGGCCTTCACCGTATCTTACGGCAGGTGGGCGCTGCGTGAATTATTGCGGGTTCACTCGCGTAATCCGGTTGATGCGGTCCACATTCATGCACCGATGATTTCGTGGACCGAGAAAAAGTATCGGAAGGTTCGCAGTCAAGTCGGCCCAGTAGTCACTAGTCTGCACGGTTCTTGGCTTGGTGAGCGCGATGGTATGGTTCTTGCTGCCAAGCATGGCGAGGCGGCGACTTGGAAGAATCCGAATGACCTCGCCATCTTGTTGACCGGGCGTTATTATGCTAGATATGAGCGAGCGGCTGTTCGCGCTTCCACAGTTTGTGTTGCGAACAGCCAAGCGACAAAAAAGGATTTTCTCAACCGCTACAACCCGCCCGATGATTGGCGTTGTGAGGTCGTGCGCTGGGGAGTTGATACCGATATGTTCGTACCTCTGAATAGAGACCATGAGGAGTCATTATTTGCCCACGAAAAAATGCGTGAGCGATACGGAAATCCTGACGAGGCTGCGCTTTCAGGCTTGCCTGACACGCGCACGCCGCTAATCTTAGCAGTTGGAAGATTGGTTGCTCGGAAGGGATTCAGCACCCTGCTCCGATCAATGCCGGCTGTGCTTGCGGCCAACCGAGATGCACATCTGGTCATCGTTGGCCGCGGACACATGCGCAGAACTCTGCTCAAACAAGCCAAGTCGCTCGGAATCGGAAATAGCGTGACAATCGAATCAGGAATGCCTTTTGACAAGTTAGCCCAACTTTTCCGCTCGGCCGATTTAGTCGCATACCCATCATACTACGAAGGTCAAGGATTGATTCCGTTGGAAGCAATGGCGTCAGGAACTCCGGTGGTTACCGTCAATGATGGCCCATTACCAGAGATGGTTGATGACGAGGTTGGCGCCCTGTTTGAATTGGGTAATGACGATTCGCTATCAGGGAAAATCAACGAATTATTATCCGACCCCGAGCGTAGGGAAAAGATGGGCAGAGCCGGTCGTCATCGGGTGTTGGAGGATTATACCTATATCCAGAACGCCGAGCGTTATGCCGGATTTTATGCAAGTTAATTCAAGTCTCTTCCGACTCACCAAAATCGGTGAGTGATGGCGGAGCCGGCGCATCCAAATCCGGTTCTTCAAGCGGCTCAGAATCATCCATCAAGTCAAATCCACCCGAGCCTTCTCCTAAGCCGCCGCCCCACGATTCAATCATCGCAAGGTCTTCTGCCAAACGGCGGCGGCTCCGCATTTGAATCAGGAATCCAATAATTCCTAAAGTAATAATCACCCCAATCAGCGAATATAATCCAAAGCTGCCGAGTCTGTCGAGGACTCCTGACAACTCGGCAGGAGTTCTGACCGGAATCTGTTTGCGCATCACATCAGAAGTGGTATCGCCATCAATCGCCCAAACCTCAAGGCTACCCCACTGCGCATCCGCAATCTTCGCCGACAATATCACGGTCCAGATTCCGTCTTGAGCCGTGACATCTCCGCCTGCTCCATCGTCGTGCAAAGTGAAAGTGTGCTCTTCCCCTGCTACCTTCAAGACACCCTGAACACTACCTTCACGCAGAGTTGTACCGTCATCATCGGTTAGGCGTACTGTGATTTTCATGGTGTTGATGATATCCACTTCAAGTTCGTCAAGGTCGGATTTCAAATCCGAGAGAACGGGAAAGGATGCCCCGATTGTCAGGTTTATCCACGCGGTATCTGATACACCGCGTGAATCTCGGACTGTGAGAGAGAATGTTGCGGGGCCCGGCGATACCCAAATGGTGAACTCGTCGTCGTTGGCAATCTCTACTCCTATTGCTGTAGGTGAATCGTGTTGTTTCCAAATCCAAGCAATGATGTCGTCATCAGCGTCATGAGAGCCTGTTCCGTTGAACAATAATTGTTCACCCGGCGGAATATATTGACCATCAATAAAGCCGTCAATCACCGCGTGCGGACCGGTTGGGTGCACCACCAAACTCTGGTTATGCACGCGGGTCATGCCAGTTTCATCAACCAAAGTGAAGGTGAGTGCGTGGGTTCCAGCAACCAAGTCGTCGTTATACCAAAATTCGGTAGTTCCGTTGTCAACTATTGGCTCACTGAGAAGATCGGATTCTACTGTCACAGTGAAATTATCTCCATCGGCGTCAAACGATGAGCGGAAGTCAAACAAAACCGGAGCATCGCTGTAAACCTCAACTCCGGGAATTGGGCTAGATAATATCAGGATTGGTGCGCTGGTCGCAACTTCAACCGATACCGATGCGACCACCGGCGGATTCACGCCATCATCAACCGTAAACGACAGGGTTTGACTGCCAGCAGGCAGGCGTGAAGTCAAAGTCCAATCAGTACTGAGCACACCCTCAATCAGACTAGAATCCCAACGAACAGCCAAATTATCCGGGTAGGGTAAATACTGAGTTGAACACAGATGATTCTCCATCCAACTTGCATCAAACCAAGAGCAAGGAATATCCCAATCCCCGCTCAGGTTTGAAAGATAGGTGTGAACAATGGATGAATCGGTGCTAAACGTGCCACTGTGGCTTGAAATACTTGCAATCGGAGGACTATTATCTACCGATACAAGTTGGGTTTCAGAAGACCACGATGAGGAATGTTCCGGCCTATCATCGGTAAGACGAAGCGTGATTTGGTGATCTCCGGCGGGCAGCCAACCGGTCCAAATCAAGTCAGAAGCATCGCCATCATCAGCCAAAGTTCCAATCAGATTGCTGAGCCAAACAGCCTCGATTGAATCTCCCTCTGGGTCGTGCGAGCCCGAGCCGTCAAGCGATAACATGCCCGCAGAACTGTTGTCTGTACGATAAACCGTGAACACAGGATGTGGCAATTCGTTGACCAACTCAATCGCGTAAATTACCTCGATTGCTGGGTTCACTCCGTCCCAAAATTCCACTTTGTAATCGAATTGAGTGGTGGTATCTGCTATCTCTATGAAGGTCCGATTCCAAATCAATAGTCCCATGTTCCATTGGCTGGGCTGCTCATCGTTGATGCGGTCTCTGGTTCCTACCGGTTCTCCCTCCGGGTCATAGGTGCCGCTGGCGTTTACCTCCAAAGCGGTGGTTCGGAATAGGCGGATTACCCCATCAATTCCGGGAGCGGGGTTGGTTGAAATGCTGATTACAGGGGGTAGATTTCTCAATTCTATGCTACGACTTTCATTGGCGCAGTTGCCTTGATCGTCGCATATTTCGAGGGTGATGACGTGTTGGCCATCTGACAGCGGACAAACCCAACCGTCAATCCACGGGTCGCGGTTGGTGACTAGCAGGGTGAAATTCTGACCAGAACCCCAACCCTGTCCGCCGGAGCAAGCGCTGACCAAATCGCCATCAATGCTGCTGGTCCAAGTCGCTATAATCGGATCATCATCAAGATCCCAACTCGCGCTCGCGTTGAAAATTACCTCGCCACCGCTGGAGAAAACATCTGAGTCATACGGCGTTTCCCAAATGATTAGCGGTGGCTGATTGGTCAGAGTGATTTGGCAAAGAATTGTCTGCGCGGAATCAACATCAATTGGACCTACGTCTGCATGTTCTCCGTCATAATCGCAACCAACCCAAACTTTGGTCGTGCTACTGGTGCCAGTTGAAGTGGTTCTTTCACCAATGAACGGGCCGAATTCGTCGTTGCCAGAGTATGGCAGAGTGGCAAAAACATCTGCTTCAAACTGGTCAAAAGATAGGTTGACCTGCGCATTGGGTAAACCGTGTGAGTGCTGATTCACCGCCCAAACATTCAGCGTGAACATTCTGTCAAAGATACTGCCGACTCCGGGCAATAGCATTGGAGGGGCATCCGAATCTATCCATCTGACGTGGCTTGGCATTCCCGTCATGTCAAAGGTGACTGCGCTGCCTCCAGAACCTCCGGAGATGTTCACCTCACTATCGCGGAAGTTGATTTGTCCTGAACAGCCTACGAATGAGACGTCATACGCGAGCACGAGATGCAAATCGGTGAATTCAATACAGTCTGTGCCTGAAAGAATGGAATTGGTAAGGGATGATGTGAGCGGGTCACCGCTACCATCCCAAGCGATGCCTTCGTGGACACCGTTCAGCACCAATCCCGATAGATGGGCGTCGGTATCGGTCAACTGAATAATCGGTCCGGAGCGGTTTGCCTGAACGGTCAATCCATCAAAAGTCACCCAGCCATTGAATTGCATGTTAGAATTATCCACTTCGACTGCGCGCGCACCATTTCCGGGGTCTGTAACGACCAAATCAAAGAATTGTAAGTCCACCGATTTGGTCGCATAAACCCCACCCCAAGCGTCATTTGTTGACGAACAACGAATGCAAGTGACGTTCTTGCTCGCGCTCATCAAATCATTGGCTTTTTCAAAATATAATCCAACACCAAACTTCGGTAACAACGCGCTAGCGCCGTTATTGCTGCTACTCAAGTCGGCGAACTCTACGTTGCTGCTATCGTAAACGAACAAGCCGTTCTCGCCGTTCCCTGTAGTCTCTACTCCTACCACCTGCGGGTGAGCCTCGCGCACATACAGGCCAGCACCAGCGTTATTTTCTGCCACCCAATTCGAGCCTTGCAGACTCGCCTTCCACAGCATGATGCCGTCTCCTGCGCTACCACTCACCGTTAGGTAATCAATTACCGGAGCCCAATTAGACGAGCGGATGAACATTCCAGCGTGGTCGTTCATGTAAACTGATGTAGGGTTGCCCGAATCAGTGATTGTCATGTTGAAGATTCTAGTCGCTGAATCAATCATGTAAGCCTTGAAACCGTTGCAGATATTGTCCTCAATCAATACGTCCTCAAAATCAACCCCGGTTGTATTCAACCCGACCGCAAACATCCCAAGTCCGGGGGTTTTTGCGCCGGCGCCGCCGGTTCCACGAACTGTCAATCCTTCGAATATTGCATTCAGCGGTGAGTTCCAATTCGTGTGGTTACTTTGCTCAACAAATACTCCGCGATATTGAGAGTTCTCGATGATAGTATCGCGAAATGTGGGTCTTGTCGTGCCATTTTCTGTGATATGTCGCACGATGATGCCGTTGTCGGACCGACCAATATTGATTCCTTGGAATAAAGCGATTGAGTCCTCAACCCAAATCGCAGCTGGCCATTCCAAAGTCGCTCCGGTGATGTTGGTGATATTCACATCAGTAATCATCCCACCAGAATTGCCCCACAAATTGATTGCTCGCAAAATCAGGTTGTCAAAGGTAGCACCCTGCACAAACGGCGCACTACCTGCTCCAATAGACAGGCCGATGCCGTATCTCCAAGTTCCCGGATTGCCACCGTGCACATCTTGACCGCCGTCTTGCACGGTGAGCCGACGGATGGTTGGGTTTGCTGAATTAAAAAGGTCAACTGCGACGTAGTCTGCATTGTTTATAGTCACATCTTCAAGCAAGGGATTGCTATCATAAATTGTAATTCCCCATTCGGATTCGTCGATGACCAGATACTGAATTGTTGAGCCGCGTCCCCGGCTAGTTGCATTGAACTGAATACCTTCATGAGACACCGAACCCAATGTTGTTGTCAGGATAATCGGTGATGACGAGGTTCCTTGGATGTCAAGTTCGCCTTCAACGTAAATGCGAGAACCAACTCCGAGTTGAACCGTGGTTCCCGCAGCAATAATCAGCGTATCGCCAGCCGCGATTGTATAGTCGGTTTCTTGGGTTCTAACTCCCGACCATGTGGTGGTGGAGCGGGAGTTAGTTGGGGCGGAATCATCCGCAACCAATTCTGTTGAAACTGCCGTCATCATCAGCGGAGATAGACTGGCTAAGAGCATCGCTGCCAAAAGCAAGATTGCACCCGTGCGACGATTCTCCATGCAATGCGAGCGCGGCAAGCCCCTATTGGATGCTTTCGGCGTATGGTTCGCCCAATTCTTACAAAAAAAACGGCCATTGGATACAATTCTAAGGGAAACGAGCCCGACAGGAGAGGTTATGAACGGATTGTTGGCCGAGCGGCTTGGAGATTACCTTGCCACCGTCCGCATTTGTCTTGTTCAAGACCGAGCCCGCGATGGAGAAAGACGTCTATCTTGCGCTGGCGGAAATGGAGTGCATTACCGAAACTCACGCCCTATACGGGGAGTATGATTTGGTTGCACGAGTGCAGGTAAAAGATGGCAAAGAATTGACCCATATTCTGATGGGCGAGTTGCGAACAATTGCTGGAATCAAGGAAACTGAGACGCTAATCGTCGTTGAATACTGAGGTGATAAAATGGCTGTTGGATTCATCTTAATTACTACCAAACCCGGCTACGAAAACAAGGTTAAACAGGCCTTAGACAATGTTGACTTGGTCACTGGCCGTTGGACTGTCTTCGGTGAATACGATGTCTTCGTCAAGATTGAAGCAGACAACGAGGTTGACCTGACCCACTGCATTATTGAGCAGGTCCGAGGCATCGAAGGAATCGTAGATACTCGTACCCTAATCGGCGCAGAACTGTGAAACTTCTAACCTCATTGAGGTTGAGGAAGGTTCAATTCTAAACCACACCATCAGCCTCTATGCTGCCCGACACTCTACACCATTTGGACCGGGCCGACCGACGTGGTTACGCCTCGCTGTTGGCTCACATGGCCTCGTCAGATGGAGAGATTACCGTTGAGGAGTTGGCCACGTTTGAAGGACGGATGGGTAACGCGCTGATTGCGCCGCTCAGTCGGAAGGATTTGCGGTTGGAATTGAAGCGGCCAAAACCGATTGCTTTGGCTATTCGCGAGATGAGTGAGGAATCGGTGCTGCTAGCGCTACGTGATACACTTTTGCTCGCAGCGGCAGACGGAGTTTACGAAAAGCGCGAGAAGAAAATCATCGAGCGTATCGCCAGCGAGGCAGGCATTTCGGACCAGACACTGAATCAATTGTACTCATGGGTGGACGAAGGCTGGATTTGGATGCGCAAAGGACGGGATTTACTCGGACTTGTGACTGAAGATGAGATGCAACGAGTCATCCACGAAGAAGACAATGACGATGATGAAAGTGACGATGTGGAAGAATCTGAGGAAGATGATTCTGATGACGGCGATGGTGAAGATGACGACGGTGATGATTTCAAGGAGGATGAATACGATGTTTTCGCCGATATTGAGGAGTCAACGCAAGATGACGAAGACCCGGCTCCGTCCTCAAATTAATTTGTGATTAGCGCAGAGAAGCGTGCAATTTTGTGGTAAGTTCTGCTGCGGCATTCGGGCATTCAGCCGCGCGCAAGCGGTGACTTGCTTCCATCCACGCCGCCATTCTGCTCGTTTCGTCAAGGATGCCGCGCCAATACCATCGCATGGCATCAAGACGGCGCGCGGCGGGGTCATCATCTGGCAAAACGATGTCAAATAGGGCTTCAAGAGTAGTAGCAGCACCCGGCCGATTGCTTTGAGATTGAGCATTGACAAGCGCAAGGCCGAGCGAAGCGCGTTGAACCGGCTCCATCGTTCGCTCGAAAAGCCGACGCAAGTCACTCTCTGCCGACAGTCGGGCTGGACTATCCTGCTCGGCAAGAGATATCGCTGCGAGGTGACGTAATCGCTCAATAATTGGGTCACTACCACCGGCTTGGTCGCTGCCGCCGGCTAACATCTCAAGGTCATCACAGACGGCGGCACAGGTTTCAGCATCGCCGCGCAGCAATGAGATTCTATGGCGAAGAATTGCGAGCAATACTACCGCAGCCCGACGATGCTCAGCGGCGAGGGCGGAGGGCCTGACCTCTGCCAAAGATGCTTCAATCTGCCCGAGGTCACCATCATCACTATTCGGCAATCGGTCGTCAAGTTTTGCAGCTATTCTTGATAGGCGGATTCTTGCCGATTCACTGGAATCCGCCTGAGCAAGTGCGGCTTCATCAGCGGCGTCACCCTGCTCAATATCGCCATTCATCCGGTGCAGTCGAGCGAGAAGGGCATTCTTCTGAGGATCATCGGGAAGTTTACCAATATGTGATTGTGCAAAATCCGGCTCACCACGGTCAAGAGCCAATCGCGCCGCCATTTGACGCAATGCAATAGCATCGGGAAGGAAATTGAGTGCATCTTCGAGTAACGCTGTCACCGCTGCTGAACCTAAACTCATCAATTCCTCCGAATTATCCTCGATTAGTGAGGTCACGCTCAAATCATCGGCCTTCACCAAATGATGGGCTGTTAACCAACGCGCCTGTGCACCATCCATCGTTGCCCAATGCGCAGCTGCTTCGCCGTGCAATTTCACTCGTTGTTCATCATCCCAAACCGCACGGCGAACATTACGAACAAGATGCTGAGACTCAACATCACCGTGCGGCCAACGCAACAATGCAGCATCATCGAGTTCGGTCGGATCAAATTGCTCTGGCAACGAACTTATCGACACAGGAATCGGCTCGCAGGACAGCGAATCCAAATCACTTCGTCCTGCATCAGACAAGCGTGAAAGAACGGTGTTCTCAACAAATTCCTGCACCGCACCGCTCGCTTCAGGCACCTCATCATCTGTCGACCAAAGATGCAACGCGAGCGGATGTCCATCCAAGGCTGACACCACAGATTCCGCATCAATTTCAGCAGAAACCTCTCCCAAAATACCGACTCCAGCCGCTATTTCCACTCCTTCCAACCTATGTTCATAATCGCCGGCATCAAACGGGGGAGGCGCACGGGTTCCAATCAAAAAATTGGGTCCTTCATCGGCTTGAGTAAGTCGTGAGAGTAGGGCAGAAATCGCCTCTTGATGGCGCGGGTGGACCGAGGAGACCTCATCCACGACCAGCAACATTCCGTCCGATAGAGTAGCGAGGGTGGCAACCATCGCATCCAAATCTCGGGGTGGGTCTTCAGATTCTACCCAGTTGGCGACTAATGTTGCGGCGTCCATCGTTGCATCAAGCGTACACCATCTCACCTCTCCTTCTTCGTGCAAGTGGTGGTCACAGATGGCGCGGAGTAGTGCGGTTTTACCGATTCCGGGCATGCCTGAAATTGTTGCGCATCCATGCTCGCCTAATAGTGAGAAAACCGATTGCAAGTCCTCCTCTCTACCATGTAGAATCACTGCCGTTGGTGCGCCGCCAGAAATCATTGCAGAGCCGGACAGAACCGCCTTCAGTGAGGCATCTTCCAGCGAGCCAGAATCGGTTGAGGCGGAACTTGCTGTTGCTAGAGTTTGTGCGATGCGCCGGCCTTTGTCGGTTAGATGCATTACCAAGCGACGACGATGGCCGCCACCGATTACATGCGCTTGACGTGAAAATACCAATCCTGCGTCTTCAATTGCTTTCAACGGCTGATGAATTGCAGAGCGAACCACTCCAAGCGACTCGGCAAGACCGGGAAAAGACAACTCGCGAGGCACATCCCAAGCAGATTCCAACTCCGGCGGGAATCGGGCGAGCAATCGCACGATTCTGGCCTGCGCCTCCAGCAACATCACCCATCGCAGTCAAGCCGTCCTAAAAGTGCCTTGACCTGACCTGAGCATCCTATTCAGGGAGAGGATTGAATGCTGCCGCGCGACTGGGATAATCGGATGCCTGTAAATGCAAGCCGCCTTCATCTGCCATCTGAGCCGGGAGTTTACCTGTTCAAACAGGCTGATGGCAAGGTGCTTTACGTCGGGAAAGCAACTAATTTGCGCGATAGGGTTAGGTCCTACTTCGCTAACGAGCCGGACCGAGTAATGATTCCAACTTTAACAAAAAAATCCGATAATGTTGACTGCATCGTCACCGCAAGCCCCGGAGAGGCACTGCTGTTGGAAAGACAGTTGATTCGTGAGCATAAACCAAGATTCAATTCGCTGTTGAAAGACGATAAATCCTATCCATTCATCGCAATTACCGACGAAGAAATTCCTCGTATCCTCTACACCCGCCACCCACCGAAAAATGCACAACTTTGGGGCCCATTCCCAGATGCTGGTGCTGCCAAACGGGTAATCACACTTCTTCGCCGCCATTTCGGGGTCCGGGATTGTCGGGAATTACTGCCTCAGGGTTGTCTTGCAATGCACATTGGATTGTGTTCTGCCCCGTGCATTGATGTTAGTGGATATTCGGAAAGTGTAAATGCAGCCATCGGGGTATTGGATGGCAATGGGGAGACTCTCATTGAGGTATTACAGCAGGAAATGGATGGTTATTCAGATGCCCTACTTTACGAGCAAGCCGCCCGTTCTAGAGACCTGATTGTCTCCGTGCGCAGAACCCTTGGTCACCAGGTTATTCATAGCCGATTTTACCAAGAATGTGATGCGATTGGCTTCGCGGAAAGCGGAGAGATGGGAACCGTTGTGGTGCTGAGTGCTGAGCAGGGAATGGTGCAGGGACAAGTGCAGTATCCGTTACTGCACCGAGGCGATATTGCTGAATCGGTTAGCCGAGTTTTGTTTGAGCATTATGAGGGTCGCCGGCCACCGAAAAAAGTGCTTGTTCCGACGCAACTTGGTGATTGGATGGAGCGGTGGCTCGGTGAGCGTCGTGGCTCCAAAGTTGAGGTTCGTGTGCCGCAGCGAGGCAAATTAGCCTCGCTGCGACAAATGGCTGACGCCAATGCAAAGGCCCTTGCAACCCGCAATCAAAAACAAGAGAGCGGCAGCCTTGAGCAACGCGCTGCTGACGACGGTGCCGCCTTACTCGCTGTAGAACAGTTGGACCATATCGTCTGCTTTGACATGGCGCAACTACAAGGAGAAATCAAGGTAGGAGCCTGCATCACCCTCCGTAGTGGGCGACCGGACAAGAAGGAATATCGTACGTATACGGTGAAAAGCGGCGCCAAAGACGATGTCCGAATGATGTGCGAAGTCGTTGAACGCTGGTTACTCAAACAGCAACAGTGGCCCGACTTACTGCTGATTGATGGCGGAGAAGTCCATCTTGCGCAAGTTGCTAAACTCATCGAGAGCCACGGCCTTAGTGACCGGATTCCGCTCGCTGCTCTCGCCAAGCGGGAAGAAACTCTCCACAGACCAGATTTGGACGACATCATCCTTGACCGACACGGTCGTGTTCTAGTCTTCGCGCGCGATGAAGCCCACCGCTTCGTCAACAATTTCCACCGCAAACGTCGCGCACGAAAGGGAATGGCGGACCCATTGGAAGCGGTGGAAGGACTTGGAGCAAAGAAATTGCAAGCACTTCTACGTCACTTCGGTGGCAGGCGCGGAATCGAACATGCGGGAGTTGGTGAATTGCGCTCGGTCAATGGAATTGGCAACGCTTTGGCGGAACGAATTTGGAATTCTCTCCACTAGGGAGTCACCTCATAGAACATGGTCAAAGGTAATCGTCAGAGGTCATCTTCGAATCCGAGTAGGTCCTCATATCCAGCCTTGTCCTTGTCGTCCCATAATTCGAGGTCATTTTCGGAAAATGCCGCCATTGCAGGCAGGCTATCATCGCCTGAATACATTGAATCGCCAGCAAGGTCTGCCTCTGAAACACGGAGATTTTTCTGTTTGTCTTTTGCGGAATGGAGCATTTCCGCTTTGCGGCGTCGTCTGCGTAATCGTAGCATGATCAATAGCAGTAATAATGCAGCTGCGCCGAGAATGTACGGTGCTAATTCGCCGATGAAATAATCCACTCCGACTACCATTGTGAACGAAATGTGGTCGGTTTGGCTTTCACATTCTTCCAACGTGGATTCTTCACAAACCGGCACCCGATAAACCAAAGTTTGTCGCCCTGATTGTTCGGTGAGGGTCGCCCTGTCCAAACTGCTGTCAAAGTGTGAGAAGCCTAGGCCTCGCGGGAAAGTGGCAACAATTGTAACGGTGGGGGAAAATACCTCACCATCAAATTCTGAAGCCGGAGCAGGTATGTCAAATTCAATGACTTCTCCTTTTCCGGGTATCTCGATTCCAGTTAATCCGGTTTCAGCCGCGAATGGTGATTGTGGCTGCATCGCGGCTGCAAAAGAGAAGGCGGCATTACCAGCAGCATTCGCCCCGCCTTGCAAATTAGGCATACCCTCGCCGGTATATGCGACATCAATGACAATCTGTGAGGTTTCAATCATTATCCGAATCGGCCGCCTATCATCCATCAACGTGCCCGGAAATAATTCGAGTCCGTCTACCCATGCATCAAGGGTTACCGACGATATTGAAATATCAACTGGTAACTCATCCTGATTTACGGATTCTATATCCGCAATCGCGATATCCAACTCCTGCTGAACAGCACCCAACAGGCTGTCAGTAAAGCCATCTAGGCCGCTGCGAGAAATCTCAAACGCGTGCTCGGTACCCCATAACGGAACAGATAAATTATCATCAATTCCACCTGCTAATCCTCCATCCATCCTCTCACCGATGTCAAGAATTCTTCGGATTAAATCGGATGGAATCGCCTCGATTTCAATCTCATCAATATCTGCTATCGCATAAGATGGCACCGCAATCCGATAAATCAACACCTCAGCACTGGATGTTCCGCGCAACTGAATGGATTTGTCCCACTCGTGAATTTCAAGTTCGGTGAAGTCAATATTGACATTTACCGCTATACAGGTCCGGCTTTCTCTTGAGCAAATTCTGTCCTCGCTATTCTGTGCGCACGGACCTAATGACGAACATATTGGGTGCTTCCAATCGTAAGGTTGCGCCCCGGTAACACCCAAAGTCACATTGCTACTTACACCGGTTAAATGCTGGATGGTTACTACCCTTGAATCGCCTTCAGTAGATGAAATCCAAGTCGGCAAAATGATGTTCACTGTGACTTCGCCCAGAGGTAGGTCTTGGGAAATCCATGAAGTGAGAACGCTGGTGTCAAGCGTGCCTGAAACCGCTACTGCATTGAGCAATGAATGAATGTCCGTATCGGTGAGTAATGAAATATTGAATCCTTGCGTATCTATGTCGGCATCGTCTGCTAGTTTTTCCGCTAATTCGATGATATTCAACTCAAATACATCGGTTGATGCTCCCAAATAAATCGGCCAAGTGCCGTTCATCGCTGACGAGCCTTGTATGCACCACGGGCTTGCGATGCTTTCTCCACAAGTTATTCCGGGAATATGTTGGAAGTCCAATCCACCAGATTCGTCTGCTGGAAGGAAGGTGAATTCGGAAATAGTGACATTTGTTGGGGAATTATTTGCTAAGACTTCGTTCGCGGCATCAACCGGTATAAGGTCCGCGAACTCACTAAGATTTGCAAGTCCAGTATGATGAGCGAGACGTAAACCGTCAGCAGTCACCCACGGTATGTTGACCCGCTCATCCACGAAGGTCCAACCCCAATCTGAAAGAGAATCCGCGGCGAGGTGATGGATGGATAGGGTCATCGTCATTGTCGTCGCTAACTCATCGGTCGCGTCAATATTCACTTCTAACGAAATTCCGAGGTCATTTTCCAAATCCAAGTCTACTGCCTGAGTGATGGTTGCGCGTCTTGCCATAGTGACTGAAGTGGATAGATTCAGCCAATCCGCGCCGTTTGCTGCAGCTAAATGGTCAAGAGTCCAACTTCCATAATCGTAATCAAATCCTCCTGTATTCTCGGTGATGGTCTGACCAGATGCGCCGATATCCGCGATTGTAGCATAATTCGGCGGCATGAATTGAAAAATTGAAAAATGACCAGGTAATGCTGTCAAATTCATGTCGGTCCTAACCGTAGCACCCATCGTCAACAAGCCCTGATACGCCCTCTCAATATCAAAATCCGCATCACCCATCCCAATTTGCTCTGGGTCAATCACCACGTCTAAGGTCGTGCGCAAGCATATCGGAGGATTGTAGGCATCGTTGGGTAGTCCTGCCACTTCGTCTGCACTATCTTCATCCGGGTCGGAGGTACACTGCACCTGTGTGCCACCAAGATTGATTGAGTTTGTATAAGCGGTTTGTGCGTTGGAAGTTTGGCCAAATCCGTTGTTTATCAGGCCGGTTACGGTATCTGTTACCTCAACCCGCAGCGCTTCGCGCACGGTAATCCCCCATGGAGTCAAGTGGTCGAGGTAATTTCGCACGTAATCGGCTGGAATTCCGTCAAGCGCTGCGTCGGAGGAATTGCCTAATGGTAGGTCTTCAAGTTTGATGCTTGATCTATTGACTTCGTGCACCGCCCACTCCAATGTTAGTTGCATTACTGTGGTATTCGCCATGCTGATGTGATAATTGCCTTCTATCCATTCTTGGCTTGGCGTTGCATCATCTGCGAAATTGTAGTCATCACAAATTCCTGAGGTGCTATTCCAAGTTGAACAGGTGTTGTTTTGCACCTCAGGAGAGCCGGGGTCCGCATAGACGCTGATTGAGGCAATAGGGGTTAAAATAAGCAGAAAAGATAGGGAAATGACGAGGCTAGGATAACGAGACATGGTATTCCTCTCCCCGCCCTCGTGCGCGACGATTAGTGAACTTCTCTCCGCTGCTAGTTTAATTTGGTAGCGTTTGGACGATTCATCATGCCGCCCATTAGTAACCCGCATCATTTGCTGAGAGATGCTGTTGAGTCATGGGCGGAGGACAACGAACTCGCTGAAGGTGAAAAACAACAAGTTTTGGCTGGCATTCCAAAACGTTGGGAGAAATTTTCTGATGTTGTTTTGCTGCCAGCCAACGCTTTCACCTCCCTACCGAAAAATGCAGACGTTGACAACCTATGGCAAGCGGTAGCAACCTCGCTTCGGGCGAGCAGACTGGCCCGTCAAGGCGAGGTGGTTGGCGAGCGCAGAGAAAGCGGGGTGGAATTGCTATTCGGCGATGATGATTGGGTAGTGCGCAGGGAACACGATATTGACTACGGTTACTCATTCACTCATTGTATGTGGAGCAGAGGAAATGTCACTGAAAGAGGGAGGATGTACAACTTAGATTGTAAGGGTGAGACTATTCTTGATTTATATGCTGGAATTGGTTACTACACCTTACCGCTGTTAATCGGAGCCGGCGCCACACATGTTCACGCCTGTGAGTGGAATCCGCAGGCGGTTGAGTCGTTACGCTGGTCTTTGCAGCGTAATGGAGTTGAGCAGCGCTGCACTATCCATTACGGCGATAATCGCCAACCTATTTCGGAAATTGAAAAATCACAACTTTTCATCGGATCTTGCGACCGAGTTGTGCTCGGATTATTGCCTAAATCTGAAGAAGGATATCCGCTGGCAATCGCCGCCCTTTTGTCGGCTGGCGGCTGGTTGCATATTCACGGAACATCTCCGGGCGGCGAAGAGGAAGCATGGTCCGAATCTCAACAAATAAAACTCAAAGAAATAGCGGCTGAACAGGGCAGGGAACTGCAATTTAAAGCCGCTAATCTCAAAAAAGTCAAGTGGTTTTCACCGCATTGGCGACACGTGGTTCTAGACCTCAAATGTATGATGCGGGAACGGGACGATTGAAAGACCGACTCAGCCCCCGCAGCAGCAATGGTTCTGGGAGTAAGCGACCCTGCGCTGCAAATCGCGCTGCTGCCAATAATGATGCTTTTCGGCGGAGTTCTCGTCATTCAAACCCTTGCCAGTTTACTTTCTTGGTTCAGAAAACGCGACCCGCTCGCTAACCTTTGGAAACGCCTCGCGGTGGCAATTCCAATCATCGCTGCGATTCTGATTTCCGTTGAAATCGGTCCTCTCGGCTGGGGATTTTTGGTCGGAATTTTCATGCTTATCGGCTACCGCGAATACTGTAGCGGAACCGAATTCGGCGATGCAACAATGCGTAAAGTCACCACCGCGGTGCTATTACTGCTAATCGCTGCGGGAATGACCCATGACAAAACGATGTTCGGATGGGCAGGAGAGCATGGACAAGGTTGGCTATCGTTAGGGGCAATGCTTGCAATCATGCTACTCTGGTTGGTGCCGGTAATCCGAGATAAGGCAGAGGGAGCCAGCGCAGATTTAGGGCGAGCCTTCGTAGGTTTTGCGCTGTGCTGGATGTTTATTCACGGCTCTTTCCTGATGCATCTTGAAAACGGCTCGGGTGCGATTATCTTCACTTTCCTAGTGGTATCAATGGGAGACTCTGGCGCGTTGATGGTCGGCCGGCTAATCGGCAAACACCCGTTCCGGCCGGTGATTTCACCAAAGAAAACTTGGGAAGGTGCAATTGGAGGCATCTTCATCGGTGCTCTTTGTGGCTGGTTTGGCAGGTCTCTCCTACCGCAACTGAGTGATATTGAGGTGATTGGAGTCGCAGTATTCGTCGCTATTATCGCTGCTACTGGCGACCTTGCACTTTCAACATTGAAACGTGACCTCGGAGTGAAAGATTGGTCAAATGCACTGCCGGGTCACGGCGGAATTCTGGACCGAGTGGACTCGTTCATTTTCGGAGCGCCAGCTTGCTATTGGGCGCTGATGATGCTTTGAGCATTAATCATCCACATCGATCAGCACCGCATCAACCGCGTGGTCAATCATCACATCTTGCCCGCGCTCGCTGAAAATTTCTGTCAGGAAGGGGAATAATTTCTCTTTATCCATATTCCACCCATTCCATCCCGCCAACTCAATCAGCGCGAGAGCCCACAGCAAAAATAGTGAGTTCACCATGAAGCCGACAACCCCACCTGTTGCGAATAAACTGCCACCTGAATCCGAATTGCTGTGATTATCTCCCCACATTACCACGCCGATTAACTCAACGCTGACTAACCTCGCCTCATCAATCGGCCTATCTGGTCCGGGGGGGACGCGGATTACCCCCCCAAGCGGGTCGTTGCTAGTCGGTACCGCCGCTAATGCGCGTACGTAACTCATGCCATCGCGCACCACTCCGAAGGTAGCGTAGCCTTCGTCATCACGATTCTCGGGGTCTAATTGATGCTGCTCGCCATCGCAGATGTAAAATTGACTTTCTGCACTATCTGGGTCAAGACTTCTCGCCATGCCGATGGCACCGTCAACATGGCTCATGTTGTCGTTATGTTCTAGCGGAATGGTCTGGCCACTTCCACCCTCACCACAATTGACATTTGTTCCCGGATAAACCCCAACTGTCTTGCAGGAAGGATCGCCTGACTGCGCTACAAAATCATCTATTATTCGGTGAAAGAAAATGCCGTCATAAAATTGGGTTTCGGCCAAGCCAGCGAAGTTGAATGCAGTGGTTGGAACCCAGCGCGGAAATAACTCGAGAATAATCTCACCCTCTACCTCACTACCTCCGAGGTCAGGGGTGTAGCGGACAACCATCCGAACCACCGGGTCTCCCGGCTGCGGGGTATCCATTGGTGAGCCTTCCAGAGCGGGGCCGTCTTCCCAAGTCGCAGGGTCAATCTCATTTTCACGCCAATCTTCGCTCGCGGTGGTTGAAAATGCAGGCGATTGGTCGGTGAGTAATTTTCCATTAATTGGGCTGAAAGCGGGGGCTGCTGCCAATAATAGCAGCATCATCGCGATTAGGATCACTTGCCGCATCGCTACTTGCAGAGGGTAGGCACTCAAGAGTCCATCCCTCGCTTTTCAACGACTTTTATTGAAATGGACTCTTGAGCGTCAGGCTCTTGGCGCACCGCCCAGTGGGCGGTGTATGGGTGATGATGCCGGCGGCGAGATAATCGAAGCTGAAATCATCAAAACCATGACTTCTACCCATAGTGACCGGGAACGACGAGAACTACTCCAACTCAACCTTGCGATGGTTGCAACCGCTGGCATCGTGGTTCTGTTCATGATTTTAGCCGCTTTTTGGGGAACCGGCCCCTTCGGATCGGATGATAGCAAGGATGTTTCAGATTACAAATGGTGGGAAGTTCCTTTGGAAATGCGCCATGAAATGGACCTCAATTTCACCTCATGGCGTTCAAAACTACCCGAGGCTGGACCCTATACTTGGACCGGTCCAACCGAGCATTTTGTTGATGTGGACCTGCCGGCTAGTGAGCAGGATGCAGGCTATCCTGAGCCGGCAAAAATGCACGTCGCACTTTGGCTTCCTGATGTGGCTGATGGTGAAACTATTCCTGTCATCGCCACCATTCATCCCTACTACGACTTCGGTGGCGATGGCCTACCCGGAATTGGTGACGATTCACCGGCAAATACCGTTCCCGATGGCGGCATCGGTCAATGGGTGCTGGAAGAATTCGTTCCCTACGGCTACGCCCTTGCCCAGGTCTCCACCTTCGGCTCTGGACAATCCACTCATTGCCAAGACGTCAAAGGACTCGGCGAGCAAATTGGCATTCAGGCTGCGGTAGAATGGCTTGGCACGCAAGAATGGTCTAACGGTAACGTCGGTCTCATGGGCAAATCATATGCTGGAACCACCAATTGGGAGGCCGCGCAAAATCCCTCGGAGCACCTGAAAACCATCGTGCCGATTTCAGGCAGTATCGGGGTGCAGCAGATGTTCTATCGGAACGGTAGCAGCGAAGCGCGCGCCGTCGGTTATGACTTGGCGTATCAAGGCGCGACCACGGATACGACCACCGATGATATGCGGGTTTGCAGCGATGATATCGTCGGCCCTGCCATGCCGATTACCACCTCGCTTGCAGCAGAAGCATTCGGGAGCGAGTGGTCGGATTATTGGGCTGAGCGTTACCATTTGGGCGATGTTTTGGAAAATTATCAGGGCAGCGTCTACATCGTGTGGGGATTACAAGATTGGAATGTTGACCCATATCACGCATTTCCGGCCTATGAAATGCTCAACGACGCCGGGATTAACACCCGCGCTTTCATCGGCCAATGGGCACATAATTACCCTGACCAACCAGAACGACATGGTTCCTTAGAAAGTGGCTACGGAGCGGAAGCTTACCCCAACATGAGTCGGATGGATTGGGCAATTGAGTTGTATAATTGGTTCAACTATTATCTGAAAGGAATCGGTGACGAGCCAGCAGCACTCGTGCAAATTCAGACCAACGATGGAAAATGGCACGTTGAGGAAACTTGGCCGCCCGACGACCTGTCTTGGCTGGATATTGGACTCGAGCAGGCGACTGCTCAGGGAAATTGGGTGAGTGCTACGATTTCAACCAGTTTTGTCGTGCCTGCCTTTGAGGAGGAAATACACATTTCTGGCCTTACCCGCCTTCACCTCTCTGTGCAGCCGGGGTTGTGTAATGGTGGGCAGATTTTTGCTACTATGTATGATGAAACCGCCGGGCTTCGTCTCGGCCATGCAACAATGGATTTGCGATACCGCGATGGCGGCTACGATGCTAATCCAGTAATTCCATATCAGAATTATCTAATGCTGATGGAATTCAATCCAATGGATGTCATCGTTCCAGCAGGTAACGAAATCAGTATCATCCTCGCCGAATCTGGTGAGGATTACCTGCCATCTACTTGTGCGATGGTAGGGATGGCAGTTTCTATTGATGAATCTTCAACTCTCAGTCTACCGCTAATCGAGCGGCCAGACAACGATGCGCGCTGGTTTGATGTGCCGCCGTGGTGGGATTATCGGGAATAGGCTGTGTAATCATGCGAGTACTAGCCTTTGAGGATTCATACGACATTGAGCGACTGCTTGACAGCGGCGGAGTAGACGTTGGAGTGATTGAAATCCTCCAACATTGGGATACAAAATCCGCCGTTCAGAGAATCCGCACCTACGCGCCAGACATTCTTCTGCTCGACCATTATATTCCTCCAAATAAAGGCCTCGAGGTGCTTCGATCTTTGAATAAAGCCGTGCAATATGGTGAACTTGACAGGCCGCCAACCATCGTAGGAATGTCTTCAGCATCAATGGCTAATCTGAAGTTTTCCGATGAAGGAGCAGACCATTCAATCATCAAATTTGACTTGGCAAAACTCGAATTTTGGCCGCGACGCTGACTCAATTATCCCACGGGAACCAATCTTCTTCGCCTTTCGGCCGATACCACCACTGACTATCTTCATCCTGCCACCATTCGGTGCCATCATCATCAACTCGGTAGGTTTCATCCTTGCCGTCCTTGTCCTCACCCTCGCCGTCTGCTCCGGCCTCTTCTGCAATTCGCCGTTTGGTTTCAACCGCATCCTCCTCTATATCGTGGAAAGTACGGTGACTCGGGTCTTGTGCACTGACCTCATAATGGTCGCCGGCAGCGATGGCTTCATCCGATTCTTTGAAGAAATCTTCAGCCATCTGCTGGCGGTATTCCTCAAATTCATCCCGACCATAAGAACCGACGAAAGAGTCGGTTTTGGTCTTCATTAACTCATCTAAGTTTACTTCACCACCCATTTGTAATTCGGGGGCATCAGGCATCACTTCGTCGTCATAAAATTCGTCGTCCTCACCGAATTTCTGGAAGCGGCGACCATCGGGATGGACTTCCTCAATCTCCTCGATTAGAAGGTCATGGTCGTCGTCGTCAATCTGTCCCTGCTCATGGGTTCGCTGCACGACTGTAGCGAGTTTGTCAAGTTCTGCAGACAGGGCAGAACCCTCATTTTCAACTGCTAACTTCTCAAGTCTTGCAAGCAAACGGTCGTAGGGGCGGCCGGCTAATCCACCGATGAATCGGCCCAACCCACCCTTCTTCTTCGCCATGTGACTCAAACGGTCAGTCAATGGAACCCTAATTTACACTTGCCGCAGAAGCGGCCCGCATGGTGGAGGATTGGTTGGCGGATGCTGCGGCGGCTTACAACCGGGCTTCGCACGCGGAAAAAGACAATTATGCGAGCATTTTGCTGCTTCCTTCCACCCATCTTGCAACGATTCTTGATTGGGCGTTTCAATCGCTTCCAGATGAAATCTTAGTTGGCTTTGACCCGGCTTTGGAATATACTGCGCCTGACGAGGTATTGAGCGCATTTTCAGGCAAGGCGCAGAAGCAAGAATTGTTCGCCGGTCAAGGATATCTGGTCGGCCAGCCGCATTTGGTAAACCGAGGAGATTCGTTTTCAGTCCACCATGTTCCAGAAGAATGGGTGGACGAGATGTTTTCGGCTGACCGAGGCTCGCGTGGAGCGAGATTCACCCATTGGCTGCATACCCATCCAAATTGCGTAGCGATTCCATCAGAGGCGGATGCCGATGCTGCACAACACACCGCCGGAGTTGACATGATTTTGGGTATCGAATTTTCTCCGCAAGGACCACTGGGGTGGTTCGAAGATGCCGAAGGTGTGCGGCGACGCTTACAACCTGATGAAATTGAGCAGCCCCCAAAAAGGGGCAGGCGCGGCGCCTGGGGAAATTGGCGCAGAAGGCAGCAAAAACCGGTGCTGGGAACCGCAACTACGGGTCACCTGATACATGGATTGGAATTGATTTCTTTCCATCGGACTGGCGTTGGAATCAACGTCGTGCTAACCGATGAGCGCGGAGTGCCACACGGTTGGCCTTTTGACTGAATCTTACCGGAAAATCGCCTCGCGATAATGCCGCAATTCGTCAATACTTCCCTTGATGTCGTCAAGCGCACGGTGGCCGCTTGGTTTGCGAAAGGGGTCAATTTCAGGATACCACCGCCGGGCTAATTCCTTCACCGAAGATACGTCTATGCTGCGGTAGTGGAAAAATTCGTGTAAATCGGACATATATCTGCGCAGAAATCTGCGGTCCTGACCTATGGTATTGCCACAAAGAGGACTTTGCCCCGCTTCGCAATGTTCTTGCAAGAATTCCAAAGTCCGAATTTCTGCGGTCGTATCAGAAATCTCGCTCTCCTTCACCATCTCCAACAAACCGTTGTCTGTATGGTGCTCAACATTCCAATCGTCCATCTTTTCAAGTTCTTCTTCTGGTTGGAAAATCGCGATATTTGGGCCTTCTGCGACGATGTTGAGGTCGAAGTCAGTCACCACCGTTGCAATTTCAATGATTTTATTCTCATCCGGGTCAAGGCCGGTCATTTCCAAGTCAATCCACACGAGGCGTCCCGATGTCATCGGATTGTCGTGGTGCTTTCTGTCCATCATCATTGGCGTCAGATATGTAGGTCAGACTCTTAGGTAGCGAGCGGCGGCGTGCAGCGGGGATGGAATTGAGCGAGGCTGCTGATGATTTGGCGGACGAGGTCGGTTTCATTGAGTTGTTACGGGTTAATTCGCTGTTCAGACACTATTGGATTGCCAATTCAATTTCGATGCTCGGCGAGTGGTTCAACACCGTTGCTTTATTCGTCCTGATTGACAGACTGAGTGGCAGTTCTGCACTTGCGATGGGTACTCTATTCATGCTGAGAATGTTCGCGTTATCTTTCCCGCAACTGCTGACAGGAGTACTCGCAGACAGGTATAGTCGGAAGTGGTTGATGGTAGCAGCAAATATCGCCAGCGCGATTGCGGTTGCATCCTTACTACTCATTGATGAGAATGGTCCGATTTCTCATGTTTACTTCATCGCCGCTCTACTGATGGTTTTGCATGCGGTATACGTGCCGGCAGAAAACGCGGCGATGGCTAATATCGCACGCCCAAATGAACTGCTTACTGCTAATGCGATGAATTCTGCGACTTGGTCGGCATCTCTTGCCATCGGCTCTGCTATCGGCGGAATCGTAGTCGCAAAATATGGCGTGGATGTTGCCTTCATCATTGACGCTGCTGCTTTCCTCGTCGCTGCGGGACTAATTGCGACATTGAAAATCCCCCAAACAAAGGCAGTTCGCCCAAAAGGCGGACTCATCATTTCAGGAGGAAAGCAGATTGTGGAGGGATTCCAAATCATTCTCGCAACGCCGCCAGTTCGCCGTGTCATCACCGCCAAGGCTCTTTGGGGACTTTTTGGTGGCGGCCTAGTCTACATGCTGGTCCTCATCGGAGCAGAAATCGGCATTGGCGAAATGGCAACAGGAATCGGCATTATATTCGCAGCTAGAGGCTTAGGCACGGGACTTGGCCCTATTCTTGCACGCTACCTATTCACCGACAAAAGTCGCTGGCCTTACCTATTGGGTTGGTTAGTCTCATGCTGTGGGGTCGGATATGCCTTCATCGGCTTCCTTGAATGGGGTCCGTGGATTACCATCTTCGTGGTCTTCGCGCACGCTGCGAGCGGCGCAAATTGGGTTATTTCCACCGTGTTACTGCAAGAACGGAGCGAGGATGAATGGCGAGGACGAATGTTCTCAACCGACTTCCTGTTGATGACGATGGTAAACGGATTTTCAACACTGGTTGCCAGTTTGATGCTTGAATTCGGCGATTTTACTCTCTCCGAAGTGGTGCGCCTATTCGCCATCGGTCAGATACTATCCGGCGTCATTTGGGTTCTTTTGACCGCGCCGGGCGAACGACGGCTTGCAGATAGCAAAAACCCGAAGCCAACTGCGATTGATTGATGAGCGGGACGCGTGGCGCACGTCTCATGGTAGACCTAGTTGACCAAGTGGATGAGCGCGGACTTGCCATGAGCCCCTCGCTACCAGAAGACTGCAAAAACTTCCTTATTGACATAGATGGTACTGTCTGCGAAGACGTTCCCAACGAGGAACCTGAGCGGATGGAGGATGCTGCGGTATACGAAGATGTGGTGGAAGTCATCAACGGTTGGTATGACCAAGGTCACATGATTACTTTCTTCACCAGCCGAACCTCAGACCTTGCGGAAGTCACCGAACGGTGGTTGAAAAAAAACGGATTCCGATATCACGGAGTGCTTTACGATAAGCCGCGAGGTGGTAATTATCATTGGGTGGACAACCATACTGTCAGGGCTACCCGCTTCAATTCAAAGTTTACTCAATTCGTCAAACGCTGGGCCGAAGTTGAAGTTTTTAATGATGGCAAATCTCACCAATAATTTCCAAATCCAACCAGTACTATGATGGGCATGATACTCCAAACTAACTTGCGCATAGTCGAGATTAATGTCATTCTAACTAAACTTTGGACGCCGACTTCAACCGCCTCGTCTGCGGCGTCCGATAATATCTCTACCTTGTTCTCAGCACCACGAACAGCCGTGTCTGCAACCTCAAGAACCTTGTCGGCTGTTGAAGCACCAAAACGACGGAAAAATCCGCGTTTTTTCGCTTCGCCGTCGCCTTCAAGCAACGCGTCTGCATCACGGATTTGCGAGTGATATTTCAGCGGATTGAGATTATGTAACCAGCCTTTAATCGCATGTGACGAGGTGATGAATTCAACCGCTGCCATGGTGAGGATGAGTCGTTGTTTCCGAGCCTTCTTCACCATTCTCCTAATTTTCAGCACCCGCTTAAAATCAACCATTATCCACGCTGCCCCACCGATACAAAGCAGCAGCGTGGCACCGGTTGGAGTATTGGCCCAACTCTCCCAACCCATCTCAGGAAAAATCGTACGGGCGTAAAGTGCTAAGGAAATCGGCAACATTATCGCCAATAATTCATTGAAAAAGATCACACCAAGCCCGTCAATCTTCAGCCGTTTAATGCGTTTCCAAAACCACCGGAAGGTGATTGCATATTTCATACACAAACGAATAAGCCCGGGTCCAACGAATATCAAACGTAGCAGTAAAGGCAGCCAAACCAGAAACAAATACGCTTCTCCTGGCGAGGAAGGCGGCCATACTGGAATCAGTTCCACGCCTCGCTGTGATGCTTCCACCCCAATAAGCATGCAGCCTACAGTCCCGGTCAACCCTATATCCGCAACACCACTTGGCTATTTCATGGCGAACTTCAACCACGACCTATCCGATTGGCTTGCAATCACCTTTGATTCCGAATGGCTCGAGAAAAATGTCCGTTGGAAGGACTTCGGCACCGGAGTCCGATTGGGTAGATTAGCGCGAGAGGAGTCAACCAGTCTGGTGCTTTACGATGCTGATGCAGAGGTAGAGGTGGAGGCTTTCCAACCACATATGCACCCCGGTGGAGAAGTCTACATCGTGCTAGAAGGTGAAGTCTACGATGAGTTCGGAACCTACCCAAAAGGCAGCATCGTCTGGATGGACCCGGGGACTAAACACAACCCGAAAACTCGTGAGCGAACACTGATTCTCGTGCTGTGGCCTGACGGTGTCAAAATTATCTCGTAGTGATATTGTTGGTGCAAGCACTAACTCTCATTGAGGGATTCTCGGGTCGAGCCAACGCTTCCACAACGGTGGCACAAGGCATGGCCAGAATATCCCGAAATAACCACTTGGCAAGGTCGGGACGTCTTCGTAGGGCTGCAACTGCCAGAAGGGTAGGCTAGCCTTCATGTGATGCGCGGGATGCATGGTCAACTCGATCAATACCCAACGACTCAATCGCTTCTTGGACTGCCATGAATGCATCTCAGTCTCGCGTTCGCCTTCGGATCTCTCAAGACCATAATGGCGGATATAGTTGACGTATTCAAGCAGGAAGATTGCCAAGGCTGCCTGAAACAGGAAAGCGCCAAGCCCCCACATCCCAGCGAAATAGAAAATGGCGGCGACCAATACAATCTGAATCAACAACCCATGCAGAATGGAATTATGCAGCACTGATTCCGACCGTTTCGCCTGAAACCGCCATGCGGATATGAATTGCTGGGGAATGGTGATTGCAACCTGTGTCCACAGGCCGCGCCCTTTCGGAGCGCTCGCCCCATCCTCAGGCCTTCCCACCAACCTATGGTGGTTGTAATTGTGCTCGGTGGTGAAGTGGGGATACAACGACAGATACAACGTCATCCGACCCAGATACCAACGTGTACTCTTCTGCTTCTTATGACCCATCTCATGGCCGACGACGATTCCGCTCATGCCGACAGCCACCCCTGTGGATAATGCAGCCACCCAGGTCGTCCAAGCGTTTCCGTCTTCCATGCCGCGCCATATGACCGTGGCGACCAGCGGCAGGACGAGGAAGGAATGCAACACAAGCATCACCTCAAACGGCGTCCCATTGGTCCGAACTTCACGCCGATGATGATCCTCCCCTAGCAACCAATCGAGAATCGGATAGATGCCAAATGCGAGTACGAAGCCGGATAGCCCCCACCATTCCCCGAGCACGTTGCCGGCGATGGCGACGCAGGGCAGCACGAAACCGAGCAGGTGCCAGAGCCACGATTCCGGCTTCTTGAGTGCCACCTCACTCATGAGCAGTCCCTCCAATATCTTCCACCTGATTATCGGCTTCCAGCAACGCCGCCGTCCAATCATTTTGAAAGACGCCTTGCGAATCAAACGTGTTGCAGACGGTGCGGAAATCATCGAACCGAGGGTAAAGGGAAGTCAACTCATTGGCTTCCAGTGGGCATACTTTGCCCCAGTGCGGGCGCGCGTCGTACAGTTGTGACATACTTCGGGCCATGAAACTCGCGAACAGGAAAAAACCAGCACGCCGTGCTGGCCTAGCGTAGCTGATGAAACTCAGCGCGTACCAGTCCTGCTCCCCGCCGCTGGCCATCGATATCAAGGTGTCATCAGGAAGCACCCGCCGTACACAAATGGGGTAGTGATGACAGTACTGGTCATGAAGCTCGGCCAGAACCTCTTGCATGCCTAGCCCCTCAATACGCCGCTGGTTGTTTGCGGACAACGTTGACTCCATCCCTACAGCGACCTTGATGACTTCGTGGGTAAATCTGAGTGCATCCGCCAACTGGTCTCGGGGTACGAACAACTCAATCTCAATGTGGCGAAAGGCCTCGTGCTTCATCACCAGCATGGACGAGGAGCGATCCGTAACCTTCCAATTGCGAATCAGGAATACCGGGACGATGCGACGAAAAGTAAGCCGAATCAAGCGCCGACTTCGCAACACGCGTTCAAGGAACAATATCTGCAGGTGCAGGCCATAGTCCATCACTCCCAGCCAATAGAGCCGGTACAGCCTAGCGAGGCGGGAACGTGGCCGGTCAACCTCACGCCGGTGCTGGGTGAAGTAGGACCAACGCCAAGGGATGAAATAGAACTGCTGGAGCGGAAATGACGCTTCGGCATCCAAGACGTCCACCAACCGACGAGACTCGATGAAGTGCTCCTGCACGTTGTATTGTGCGCGGCAGCGGAGTTTCACGGACAGGATGATTCCGAGGGAACCCAGTGAACAGCGAGCCGCCTGCAGTGATTCTCCAGCGCTAACCTCCTCGATAATCGCCTGTCTAGTGGAATCGTCATAGCGAGCCAACCGCACCTCCTCGACATAGTGCGACATGCTATGGAGTCCCGAACCGTGAGTGCCGGTGGAGATAGCCCCGGCAATCGTCTGTACCGTGATTAGACCCAGCGAATGCAGGGTAGCGCCATCGCGAGCAAGTTCTTTGAGAAGGCGCTTAATCTGGCATCCGGCCCCAACCGTGGCAACAAACTGGTCGCCATCAGGCTGGAGTTGGACGTCATTCAACCGTCGCAGGTCCAGCAGCACGTCATCGCCAAGAATCGCATCGCTCCAACTATGCAATCTGCCGACGGCGCGGATACGCTGGCCGCGGTGTTTGTCGAGAATCTGCAGAACTTCCTGCTCGTCGGCTGGGGTGTAGGCCGACGACGGCTTAAGCTCCTGATTGCCACCGAAGTTCTTGCGTTTCACGCTAAGCGGCCTCCTGCATTACCACATCACCATAGAATCAGCATCATGAGGCTGTCGCTTCCCGAGGTTTGATGCGGTTTGACCCTGACGGAGATGCATGGGCCGTAGGGAGTTGGTTCTGATTTCCGTGGCCCTGCTGTTGCTAACACCGGTCACCTATGCACAGGATGAGCAAAAAGAAACAGGCCTTGAGGAATTCGACCAAGCGATGACGGACCTGCTAGCCAGATGGTCGGATGTTCCCGGCGGACAGGTGGCGCTGATGTTCAACGGAACACTAGTTTTCAACCAAGGATATGGTATGGCTAACACTAACTCAGAGACACCTGTAAGTGTTGATTCAAGGTTCAGAGTCGCCAGCCTCTCAAAGGCGGTTACCTCGGCAGCAATTCTGACTCTAATCCAGAACGAAACCATCGCACTCGATGACAAAATGGTCGATTTGATACCTGACCTGCTACCGGACAGACTGGACGGTTGTGATTATCCGAATCACGCTGTTTCATATTCTATAAATGACATCACTGTGTCACAGATTCTCAACCACAGGGCGGGGTGGAACCCTTCCTCTGACCCGACATATTGGCATTGGAATACTTGGGAAGTTCAATCTAACGAATGCTTGGATATAGATGGGTTGGTTGCTGATTATGACGGAGGCAACTTGGCTCCCATACCTATGGAAAGAATACTCACAGAATGGCTGCGAAGACCCCTCAATTATCAACCAGGTGAACAATATCACTACTCGAACATCGGCTACCAGATATTGGGACAAATCATCGAGGCTCAGAGTGGGATGGGATACGAATCCTACGTGCAACAGAATGTATTGGCACCAATGGGAATTACTTCGATGGAAATCGGCATGACGATGCCTGACGCAAGAGCTGAAGGAGAGGTTTCCTACTATGACTACGAGGGAGATACTGGGCCATGTCAATTCCCGTCCGGGCAGGATGGAGATGGTGACCCGATCTTCCCCACATCTCCTGACCCAGACTGCGGCGACTTCGTGATTGAGGAGAAGGATGGCGGAGGCGGATGGATTGCGACGTCTGCCGATTACGCCAAGTTCATTGCTCACATCGATGGCACGCTGACCTCAAGCGCCTTCAACAACTCATTCGATTACTTCACCCAGAACCCTGATGACAATTCGGGAACCTTCTATGGTCGCGGAGTTTCAATTGTTGGAGGTGATACCGATGTGTGGGACCACAACGGAGCGTTCTCCGGTTCATCGACTCGCTTCAAGCGGGATGTGACCGAATCTGGCGAATCGGTAATCGCTGTGATGTTCGTCAACACCAAGCCTTCAGGAACTGTCGATGGAAAATCTTGGACATCGGACCGCTCAACCACGATGAGCAATGCGATGATGGCTGTTGACTACGACAACTTGACCGCGGATGAGGAACCGTCCGACGATACTGAATGCACGCCCGGTGATACGCAACCTGCGGATGATGGCTGCAACAACTGTTTCTGCACAGATGATGGCGTTTGGGCCTGCACACTGAAAGGATGTGGCGATGGTGAGGAGGAAAGCACCGACAACTGCACTCAGGGTGACACCATGCCTGCGGATGATGGCTGCAACAACTGTGTCTGCATGGAGGATGGGAATTGGGCCTGCACCGAGATGGGCTGCCCGGATGACGATGGGAATATCACCTCAACTGGAGGAAAAACGCCTGCTCTCGGCCTTGTGCTGACTCTATCCATCCTATGCTGCGTCGCTATTGCGACACGCCGGCGAATTGAAGTCTGAGCGGCCGTTGGCGCATCCATCTGACACTGCCCCGCTGTGGGATGTGCTGTCGGAGGTGCGCGCTATGCAGGCATATGATTCACCAATCACTCAGATTGAACCGAAGATTGCTGCAAAGTTGTCCAAACAGTCCTACCATCTGGTCGGCGAGCACGGCGGCGTCAAGGTCTGCCACTGGACCAAGGAGGACCTCAAGAACGACCGCCAATGCTACAAGGGGACCTTCTACGGAATCCAGAGCAGCGGCTGCATGCAGATGGCGCCCAATGTCGATACCTGCAATCTTGCCTGTACCTACTGCTGGCGCGAGCCGCACTCAGAGACACTCCACAAAATTGATGATGACCCGGAGATGCTGTTTTATGAGTCAGTACGAGCACATCGCCGCCTACTGACCGGATTCAAGGGCCACAAAGATGTCACCCTCGAGAAGTGGCAGGATGCGCAGAACCCGAAGCATGTGGCAATCAGTCTGAATGGAGAGCCGACGTTGTATTCACGGCTCGGCGAATTCCTCGACGTTTGTCATCAGCATGGAGTCTCGACATTTCTAGTAACCAACGGTTCTCTACCTAAGATGATTGAGAACCTTGACCCGCTACCGACGCAACTCTACGTCAGCGTCGATGCTCCGAACAAGCAACTGTTCAACAAACTCTGCAAGCCGAAATTCAACGATAATGCATGGGAAAAACTCGAGGAAACACTTGCACTGCTCCCTTCCCTAGACACCCGCACGGTTTGTCGTCACACCCTGATTAAAGGCGAATCTCTTGGACATCACGTGGAATATGCAAGACTCGACAACATCGCTGACCCGAACTTCATCGAGGCCAAGGGCTACGTCCATGTTGGTCACTCGCAGAATAACCACACCGTTGACAATATGCCATCTCATCCCGAAATAATGGATTTCGCCAATGCGCTCGCTCCGCTAGTCGGTCGCAAGGTGCTGTCTGACCGACGTGAGAGTAGGGTTGCGCTGATTGGTCAAGAGATGATTCCTGTGACGCTGCCCGTTGCCACTCGTGCTTTCCCCGATGACCTCGGCATCGCTAAACCGCAGTCGCAGATGCCGCAGGCGTATCAGTTGCCGCAGGTTTGAGGGACTTCAAATGGATAGGAAAACGGCGGCAGTCCCGGAACGTGGTACGACCAACAACTGTGGCATTGATGCAAACTTTGTGCGCAATGGCTGCCCTGAACCAACCGCTCGGTCATGGCCCGAACAGAGGCGAGTTTGTGAATCATTTACCTTCCATCGGGAAAATCTGCGCTAGACAGTAGGCAGAAAGTTGTTGAACAGCAGGGCGGAAGTTATCAAGTGCTTAGCGAGGGAGCAAGACTGATGGCACAGGCGAAGGCACGACATAGACCTCGCAAAGCGAAAAAGCCGCGTAAGGCGGAAAAGCCGCGTAAGGTGAATCATAACCGGATGTACAAATTGTATGCCCCGTTCTACAACAAGGTGTTCGCACCTTCATTCAAGGAAGGCCATTCAAAGATGGTAGAAGCACTGGGTGCAACGTCTGGTGAGACTGTTCTTGAGGTAGGAGTCGGCACCGGATCATCGCTACATCACTATTCCGAAGGTGTTTCTGTCACAGCAATAGATGCCTCATCTGAAATGTTGGCGAAGGCTCGCAAGCGGCTCAAATCTGATAAGGTGAAGGCAGAAGTCGTCCTGCTAGAAATGGATGCTCATAATCTAGAATTTGAAGATGCAATCTTTACCCACTCAATCATCGCCCATGCCATTACGGTTGTCGGCGACCCAAATCGGGTGATTCAAGAAATGATTCGGGTGACCAAACCGGGAGGGACCTTGGTTGTGGTCAACCACCACAAAAGCAAGTTGGGAATTTTTGGACGGGCCTGGGAGCCAGTCCGGTACAAAATTGGACTTGGCAGACATGTTGAGTTGTATCAGATTCTCAAGAAAAATGGACTTGAAATAATCTCCGACGACAGGGTTAACCGGATTCATACCCGCCTGATAACTACCCGAATCCCAGATTCCACCTGATTTTATATTTCTAAGTTGAATTTCTCTAACCGGCTGTAATCGCTTGGAATGAGGATTATTGGTCGTAAACTTACCATGAATTGAAAGGGGTCGAGGTCAACTTCACTGTGAATGGGACGCACAAAACGTAACCTCTACGCAGGTATGGTGGCACTTGGTTTGGCGGTCGGACCACTGGCGGCTTGGTACGTTGGTGACGGCTTAGCCATGCTTGCTGGCTGCGATTCTTACGGCGATTCAGGGGCTGTTTGCCCGAACGCTCCGCTGCTTGAGGTGCCGCTATCCGCCTTTGCGCTGCTACCTTGGCTTGCGATGATTACGTTAGTTCCCGGACTGCTGATTGCTGCTGTTTTGTTGACTTCTGTTCCGATGACCGTTGTTGATGATGGAATGAGGCGACGAAAACAACGGAAAAATCGCCAATTGCAAGATGCGATTGTACAGTCTTCTGGCTTTGACGAGGAGGAAGGTTACCCTTGGGGCGAAGAGGAGTGACTTTACGCGCAAGGTCGGGCTGCTGTGTCAGGGCTGACCATCGTCAAGTGGCTTAGGGCAGGATTGAATCCTTAGAATATCGAGTTCCAGGCTTCTGCAAGGCTACTCGCCCAGCGTTCCTCACTGAATTGTCGGGCGGCGGCGAGGGCGATTTCATTTGGTGCGCCGCCGGTTTTTGTATCAGAAATCTCAGTCAGAGCGGCTGCCCAAGCAGCCGCATCATCAATCGGTAATCTCCACTGCTTTGGAGTGACTTCGTTATGGGCAGCAGCATCTGCGATTCGCACTTGGCAGCCTGAAGCCATCGCTTCTAGCGGAGGTAATCCGAATCCCTCGGCTACGCTTGGGAAAAGCAAGGCGTCGCAATGCTGGTACATGCCGAGCAAATCTATGTCGGATAATCTGCCTGCCCAGCGCAATTTCACCCCGTGTCTTTCCGCGAGCAGTCGTAATCGCTTCTGAGCCTTGCTATCGGTTTCAGCACCTACCTTATGCAACACAGTATTATTGCGGATTTGTGGCGAAAGTCGCCCAATGCACTTCAGTAAAAATGGCAAACGCTTTCTCGGCTCCTCACTTCCCACACATAGGAAATTGAGGGATTTAGGGTTCATTCCATCTGGGCGGGGCAATGGGTGACTGATTCTGTCGTATCCTACAAAATCAATTCCGTGCGGCACTACCGCCACCTCACTATCGGGGAATAATTCGATGCAATCATCCGCAGTTGCTTTTGAGATACAAATCAGTAAATCTGCGCGTGAAATACCCTCCTTCAGGTGAGTTATGTCTCGGGCGCGTAGCATTCCCGGAGATTGTTGGCCTACGCTAATCTCACCCTCAGTAGTGCTGACTTTGCGAGGCGAGATGTGGAATAGGTCGTGAACGGTTACTGATACTGGTACTCGTTTTCCGTCTGAGTCGGAAATTGGGGTAGTAGGAACAAGGTGGGCTTGCTCTTGGTCGCTGATGTGGAGAAGATTGACTGATGAATCATCGGCCAGTCGCTGGAGTTCTGCTGCAACAAACCTCGGATGTGTGGTGCGTCGTCGCCTCCAGCGAGCGAGTGGGTTGCCGCCGAGCGGATGCTCCACTTCATCTGCCAAGGCCCACCCTGCAACCGCATCTTCTCCCAGTCTTGTCACTAGATCTGCGTGGGCTCTCCCGAGGCCGCTCGCTTTGGGCAACGCTCCTCCGCGAGCGACGAGAACTCTGCGCACCATTGACTCTGCCAGCCCATGCTGATATTAAACGGGCGAGCGAGTGCGCATCTGTGGAAGGCATTTCTGATGCGAGACCGCGGCTGCTGGTCGCCAAAGGCACATTTGCGCAGTTTGGAGGCGCTGAGCGAGACTTGCTGAACAATCTCGACGCTTGGCTCGCGCATTTTCAAATCACGCTGGTATCGCTCAATTTGCCTACCGAAGCGAGCGAGCGACTCGCAGCACTTGACATACCAACAATCACGCCGAGCAATCCTTGGCTCAAACCGGTTGGTGCACTGGCTGAGATCAATGCCAAAGCGAGTCGCACGTCAAGAAAACAGTGGCGGCGTCTGCTCGCCGATGCTGAAAGCGGACTTGCAGACGCGCTTGCCGCCGCCGACGCAATTCACATCACCAGCGGCGTCGGCTCACTAGAATTCGCATCAATAATCCCAGAAAACAAACCACTGCACTACCATTGCCTTGAGCCCCATCGCGGACTACACGAAGGCGTATTACATCGGAAAATTGATGGAAAACCAAAGCATTCCATTGCTCTAATCGAGGCTCTGTTAACCCGCCAACGCATCTCCGACATTCGTCTAACCCAAGCAATTGCCGCGCGAAAACTCTCGGCTATCAGCGGCAATAGCCCGTGGATTCAGCAGCGAATCAAGGATGTATATGGCATTGAGGCAGGGATTCTTCTGCCAACAGTAAACACCCAAATCTGGTCAACTGAAGTGGAGTCACAGCCACCGATAGAAGGCGATTACGTCGTCACAATTGGCTCTGCTTCTTGGGTCAAAGGGACTTGGGAAACCGTAGAGATATTGGCCGGTAGTGGGCTTTCTCTCGCGTTGATTGGCGGCGGAGATGAGGCAGACCTTACGCGTATTCAGGACCTGGCGTCAGAACTTGGAGTAGGATTGCATCTAATGCCAAGACTTTCACAAACTGACTTGGTCGCTTTGGTCAAGGGAGCGCGTGCAGTCGTTTCACTAGCGCACGCAGAACCGTTCGGCCTTACCCCAGTAGAAGCGCAAGCGGCCGGCACACCAGCAATCATGGTTGATGAAGGCGGTTTTTGTTATACGATTGAAGACGGAGTTTCCGGCCGCCTATTACCCAGACCAGTCTCTGGTGAATCTAACCTGAAATGGCACGCAGCGATTGCGGAGGCGGCAGACCCACACATTCGCGAAGCGTGGAGACAAGGCGGTTTGGCAAATATATCAGAGATGGGGCTTGAACCTCGAGACCAAGCGGCAAGACTAGCGAAAATCATTGGCACCCTTCTGATGGAAAAATGACAGTTTTTTGGTAGTATCAAAGACTTCCACCCACAAATCCCTATTAAGGCGGAAACAACGTTTTCTGTATGCTTGGTTCAATAGGCATAACAGGTAAGGGAGGCATAGCTGCCCTCGTCATCCTGCTTGCAAGCGCGCTAGTCGTGAGTGCAGCAGGCATGACGGTGGCGCTGAAGGATGACGGCTTCCTTGCGACCGGTGGGAGTGAGGAAACTCCAGAGCCGGTCAGCGAGGAGACGGAGCCAGAGAATGATGACGAGGAACAGAGTGATTTGACGGTAGAGGATTGTGAACAATTCCTACTTTCTCTTTGGGATTCGGTAGATGATGAAGATTTTGATGAGAGTAACATAGATTGGCAGATGGTAGAAGACTGCAAAGAACTGTTGTTTGAAGATGTAGATTTTGATGATGATGACTTCGCAGACGACGGAGATTGGTCCGATAACGATCATGACTTCGGCGAATGGGATGATATTGATTGCCAAGAAATCGCTGACGAAATCATGGCTGCGTTGATGGATGGCGCGGTCAGTATCGTTGAGAACGAAGATGGGTCAGTAACTGTGACCTACGTCCTTGATGATGGCTCCACAATCACCGAGAACATCACCGCTGAGCAACTCGAGGAAATTGAAGAGATGATTCAGCAGGCAATTGAGGAATGCGAGCACATGCTTGAGCATCTCGAAGATATCTACGAGGATTACTACGAGGACGAGCACGACTGGTACGACGAAGACCCATACGACACTGAAGAGTGCAGGGAACTTGAGCAGTATTTGCTCCACCTCAATATTGACGACGAGACCACTGAGGACGAGTTGGACGATATTGATGACACCATTGACGACCTGATTGATGCGTGTGAAGACAGTCTTGAAGAACTGTATGAACACGATGACGATTGGGACGATGAGCACGGCTGGGACGAGGATGATTATTGCGAGTGCGAGTGCGAGTGCTGCGAAGAACCAGGACTTGAAGTCTGGCAGGAAGACGATGGAACAGTCGTTTTCCTCTACATTGATGAGAACGGCGAATTTGTTGAAGTTCTCCTGACCGAAGAAGAAATCATCGAATTGCTAGAACAACTTGCAAACGAAGATGATGACTCCGAAGATAACAACGTAGAATCGGATGATGAACTAGACGGAGACGAGCAACAACCCGAAGACACGCATGGTGATTCGGATGATGATGCAACCGCCGACGATGACACAGCAGAAACTGAGTCAGACGAAGAGGCGGAGGCCTGAAGGACGTTCAGGTTAGGATGACGTACACATGAGGGGAATGGAGCGCAAGCTTTCGCACTCACCGCTTCGGCTGCGAGTTGCGCTGACTGCAACAGCAGTTATGCTCGCGCTCCTCCTCCTCTCACCAGCAGTTTTCGCAGATGATCCCGACGAAGACGGCGAATGGGATGATTGGATTTTTTGGGATTGGGCGCTGGATTGCGGCGACTTTTACATGTCCGATTGGGTTTGGGTCGGAGGAGGAGTTCCTGATGGACTCGGATTTGAACACGAAGATAGCGTTCTGCTTTATGAGCACCCAATCGGAGTAATTCTGAGCGAGAATGACGTAGTTCATCTCGAGGGAGAAAGCGAAGACGGTTCTTGGATAATCGAAGAATGGTTCATCGATGACTCTGAAGATTTTTGGATGCCAAATAGTAGTAATGATACTACTGGCTTTGGTTGCTTCGCCTCCTCATTTTGGTTTAATGGCGAGAACGAATACTACGTTGATGGATGGTGCAGCGACGATTTCGTCTTGGATATTGATAATCCAATCGGCGCACTAGATTTGATGCTTGAAGTTGAGGAAGAAGATAGCATCTTTTTCTTCCAAGACGGAGAAAACATCGAAATATGGTCTGGACAATTAATCACCAACGACCTATTTCGTTTCGAAGGTTTTGAAGATGGTGAACCAATTTTTGAGCTGGTTGACCAACCACTGAACCAAACTGAAATTGAAGTGATGTTGGATACGGCAACCGGCCAAGAAATTTTCATTGACCAATGGGTTGAATGGGTGGACCAAGCCTTTGAACCACCCTCTTTTGCAAACCAATCACTAAACGAGAATTCATGGGGAATTATGCCCTGTTGGTATGAATTTGAATTTGAGGAGGAAGACGAATGGCATACAGAAAATGTCCTCGGTGTATCTTGGCTTACTATTCCCTCTACAGGAATCCCCTCCGGGGGAGATGACCTCAATGGGACAAACCACGAGAATGATGCTGGTCATAGCACCGAGGGAGACGGCGGTTCTGGCAGTGACGGCTCCGCTAATTCTGGCTTTGAGTTGCCTTCGGGTAATGGTTCTGCTCAATCACCGCCGCCCGACAATTCTAACGGTACTTTCACTGACGGTCTTTCCCTGTATGGTCCGGCAGCAACCGCAGTTACCCTGACTGCGGTAGTGGGCGGGATGTTCGCCTATTCAGAGGCAATACGATTCCCATTCAGCCGCCGGATGTGGTGGGCATTTGGATTCCTATTGGGAGCGACCCGCAAAGACCCGGGTGGGGCTTACCAGCGCGGGCGCATAGTCGGAGTAATCACCACAAATCCAGGCATACATCTCTCCGCGCTGATTAGAACCCTTGGAATGGGTAACCATCAGGCTGCACACCACCTGAGAGTTTTGGAAAAAGAGGCGATTGTTTGGCATCGTAACGTCGGACGAGAGGTGCGCTGGTTCACCGCAGATGTTCCACAGAATCTTGCTACTGAGGAATTACCTAAACCAAAGATTATGCTCTCTCAAGAATCAATTCCATATCGGATACTGCTGCATCTGATGACGCTAGCTGGCGAAGGCATGGAAGGATGCAGCCAAAAGAAACTCGCCAAACATGCTGGAGTAAGCCAGCAACTCACCTCATACCACCTGCGCGCATTGACCGAATACGGATTGGTCGAAAAGCGACGGGCTGGCATTGGTAACCTTGTCCGAATTACCTCGGAAGGATTGGAAGCGCTAGCTGGAGGAGAGCCGCCATTTGAACCGCAGTCAGAAGTTGACGATGACGATGTTGCGCTTTACGATAGCCTACTCGGTAGCCTTTCTGAGTCGTTGTGAACTAATTCTGTTATTCGCTGCGGCTTAGGCTGCAAAAAGATGACTACGAGCAAGGTTACCAGCCCAATTAACATCAATACAACCGACATGAAAATGCTGATTTCTGGTGCATTCTCGAAATGTGGGAAAAACGGCAAGATGTCCATGATGGCCTCTCCGCGGGCGAGTAGTCCACCGATTGATCCGAGCAAATAGGTCACCTCGATGGCGAGGAAAGCAATGAAGGTCTGCACTACTGCTAACCGGCGATGATTCCACAATCCGGGACCCAAAGTCATCCTGCCATAGATGAAGCCAATCCACAGACCGGCGCATAGTCCTGACAGAATCATCTTGTTAATCACCTGTGGATTGCTGGCAGCGTCTCCTGCTGCTAGATAACCCGTGATGATAGCAAAAGGAATTATCGAAAAACCAAATCCTGCCGCCCATAATGACGCTGCATCAAGTCCAGACAATACCTTAGCTCCTGCTTTACGAGCGAGCGGGTTGCTGAAAGTTGCGATACAGCGCAAAATTGTTGCAAGCACAGCGATTGATAGCGAGCCGACCACAAGTTCGGTCGCGACCGCATGGAATGTGGCAGCACCGACCATCACAGTCCACCTCCAAGTTCATTGATGTGGTCATGACCGTAGTATAGCCACTGCTCATCGTTCCAGTTTGCCGGCCGACGAGGGTCGTCCAACGCCAATGTGGCTGGTTCAATTGTTTCCGCCGCCGCAGAAGGTGACTCAAAGCCCGGCGGTGGAAGAAGGTCAGCAGAGCCCGGCGAGGGCAGAGTTGAGGAAGCGGTCGCCGATGGAAGTGTTTCATAGTCCATCGCTACAAAGTTAGCATTGGCCGCCGCCATCGCTCTGATTTCGTCAAGAGTGGGTGGTGGCGGCGCAGATTGCATCAACAAATCCGTCTGGTCTGCAGGAATTGTGGCATGCGGAGCGACCGCAAGCGTAGATGCCATAGCATCTGCTGGCAGTCTTAGACTATGCGCGAGCCGTCGCTGAGTAGCAATACATAAACCGATGACGGCGAACATGATGCCACACATTTGCCAACGAACAGCCCATACGTTCGTGCTCCACTCCTGTTGTTCACCGGTCAAAGTCACCCACTGAGACGATTCTGAAAAGTCATCGTTTGACATCAATATACGATACTGGAATTCTACATCAGAAAGTGCCATTGGCAGTACTGCGCTCCAACCATCTTGGCCCAAACTGGCTGCAATTGTCTCAGTCGGTCCATCGTCTCCGATTCGCCATTCAACCTGTACCGTTGTCGCATTGACGACCGGCAAAATAAGGGTCGTATCCTCACCGATTTTTCGTATCATCACCGGCTCCCAACCTATGGCAATTTGCGGTAGATTCTCGGGTACTGGACCCACAATAATACTGATTCCAACCTCGTCAACCGCCATTCTCGCCACCCCGCCACCACCGTGGTGAACAGCAGCGAACAGGGTGTGATTGCCCTGTTCGGCAGGAGCGCGTAGCATCCATGATACCGTCACACCCTCGCTTGAGTCAAAAGCGCGGGTTTCCTGAAAATTGGTCGCACCGCCGTTATCATTGTATAGAATCGACCAGCCAGCATCCTGAGGTGTATCAGCGACGCCATGCAAATCGCTGAGTAGGAAAATACCGACGATTCGCTTTGATGAAAGTTCCATTTCGGAAACCTTCACCGAGATGGTAATCAGTCCTGAGGAATAGGCTTCGACTCGGTCCGAAGACATCTCGATTATTGCTGAAGATTCACCCGATAGCCCGGGGTCACTATGACAAGAGCCGCCACAGGAGAAGTCACGGTTATCATCGCCAACCCCAGTAGGAATGGCCTGCATACTCGGCATCACGAAAAGCAAGCCGAGCAATACCACGATTAGCAAAGCTCGGCGAATCAATCACGCACCCCCATGAAACGGTCAATCATCGCGGTAGCAATAGTCGCGATGGTGGCGATGATGAATAGGATTAGAATGGTAAGACCGGCACCGCTTGAGGTGCCTTCCGCCTCAATAATAATCATGTCAGATTGGCTGAGAGTGACGTCACCAGTATTTCCGTCAGACACCCGCGGATTATGAGTGCCGTCAATGTCAACCGTCACCGTATAATGATGGGGTCCAGCCACGTGTACCGGCTCATTCCAAGCGGTTTGATTTGTCTTAGCCACCGCTATCAGTCCAGGTAAATCTCCTGAGGTGAAAACTACGGAATTTGTTCGCCAAATGGTGAACTCAGTCTCTCCCCCATCCCAATTCCAAGCCAGTTGAACCTGCCCCTCGCTGACTGAAACCGCCAAATCGCTGACCGTCGCTCCATTCTGAGGAGAAATTGTTCGCTGGGTTGAAGCCTCGCCGCCATGCTCATCAATTACCGTCAAATTGACTGTGGTTGGATTCGCTGGCAAGATGATTGAGACCGTTGGCCCAACCAGATGTGTGCCTCCAACATCCCAGAACCAAGCGACAACCTCGCCATCCGCATCGGTTGAGATAGTCCCATCAAGAACTGTGAATGCCTCTGCAATCGGTGTCTCAGGCGCGGAAAAGTTTGCAATAGGAGGCAAATTGCGGATGGTGACCACATCGGTATAGGCCGTTACAACCCCGCCATTTCCATCGTCAAGGGTGATTTCAACCATCCAAGAATGGCCGACTCCGAGCCATTCCACTGCGATTTGCTCAAGCCCGTCAACTGCGGCGAGTTGGAAGCCGTTGCGGAGCCAGCGAATATCAACAGTAATCTGGTCATCATCACCGTCGGTAGCGGTATAATCGAGGAAAAGCGGAGAAAGGCTGTCGGGATTATCAGGACCGATAGAAAGCGCGGTGAATTTAGGAATACTATTAGCGATAGTGATGTGATTTGACTCTTCACTTTCGCCCCATAATGGTCCGTCAGAAGGGGTGATTTTCGCAAACCAAACATCGCCACGCTCGGTCTGCTCAGCCGGTAACATCAGCGTGCCTCGCAAACTCATTACCACATTTCCATCAAGGAACCAATCAACCATTGAGCCTGAACTTACATCGCCGTCAGCATCAGCGAAATCCCATTGTAGGGAAATATTCGTGTCCGAATCAGCATCATCCGGGCCAATCACCACATTCGTTGCACTCGGCGCACTATTTTGCACCGTTACTGCGCTAGATTGCAGCCAATCCGACCAATCCATGCCGTCTGTTACCCGTGTGCGCACGTACCAAGATTCTCCTTTGCTAGTCATCGCGCTCGCCACTGATTGTTCCCCGTCAAGACTAACAACACGATTGCCACCTTCATACCACTCAAACTCTTGAGAAACGATTGCATCTCCATCGGTATCAGAGCAAGCCCAAGCCGCAGTGAGGTCCATTGTGGTGGAAGGTGAGGTCGGTGCCACACTTACTGACGTGCAGAGTGGAGCGATGTTAGAAGATGAAATAATCACTATCGGGCTGAAAGTCTGCGCCCCTGCATTCAGCCCGTCATTTGGAGTAACCACAAATTGCCAAGCATCCCCAGCACGCGTCATCAAGGAAGAAACTGTCAGAATCCCGTCTAATTCCGGCACCCGTGAGCCATCTAAATACCACTCCAGCGTGCTCGCAGTATCCGGGTCAGAGTCCAAATCTTGGTAGTCGTAGGAACCAGACAGACTTTCGGAATCGTTTGGGGCAGAGGGTGTGATTTCTACCGAAGTAGCCATCGGCGGTGAATTGGCTACGGTGACGGTATTACTGCTAACTTCAGCCCCAGAATCAGTCCCATCACTCGGCCTCACCTTCACCTGCCACTGCTGACCCCGGGTGATGAATCCACCACCGATATTTGACAAACCGTCTAGATTACTCATCTGAGTCCCATCGCGATACCACTCGATTGTAGTGCCTGATTCTGCATCCCCATCCGGATCGCTATAGGAGTATGAAAGTGTGAGACCAGTCGCTTTGGTTGGATCGGTCGGCACTATTTGCACATAGCTTGCGCTCGGCGCATTATTGGTGGGCGGCATCTCGGGAGTACTGGTACTCAAAGTGCCGTAGCCGTCTCCGCTATTGTTGCCATTACCATTGACAAAGTTGACTGCCAAATTGATGACCGCGGTGCTAGAACCCGCATTAGGAGCGGTCCAAGTAACCGTCCATGACCGACGCGCATCATTGCTGTGTGTAACTGATAATCCACTGATTTTCACACTAGTTCCCGGGTTGCTCCAAAAGCCCTTATTGGCGACCATCGAGAAGCCACCTTCACTACCTGAAGGACCTCCAGTACCGGAAATTGATAGTGCATAGGAGGTTCCGGGGTTGTATTGGCTTGGCAGGCCAGATAACGACGGGGTGACTTGGCCTGCCGCGCTGGAATGGCAACTGCAGCCGCCAGCGGAGTTGTGTCTGCCGCTCGCATTGGCATCAATGGTTGGCGCGGCTAAAATCAGTATCAAAAGTGCGGTTACGCTGAGGGCACTAATCGCTAGCCTGCGCCCTGACATGGCTTTGCCTCAACCTCGGTCATCATAAGAACCGAGTGGGAGGTTTGATTGGTAGGGCGGTTGGTGTTGCCTCCGTTGAGTTCAAGGGGGAAATCCGTCCCGGCCGCAATATGGAACCTGTCGAGACAGTAGCAGTTGTCGGCGCGGGCAATATGGGCAGCGGAATCGCCCAGAAATCAGCACAAGAACAATTCTCAGTACAAATGGTTGACCGCGAAGCACAATGGGTAGAGCGTGGGCATAAAATCATCGCAGATTTTCTTGGCGAGGCTGTGGAACGTCGTATCTTTCGGCCTGAGCAAGTTGAGCAAATCAAAAGCAGAATCACCGGAGTGGTAGGGGTTGAAAATGTGGACCCAAAAACCGACCTTGTAATCGAGGCTGTATTCGAGGATTTTGACATCAAAACCGCTGTTTTCGCCACTCTTGACGAAGCGTGCGATGAAGATACGATTCTAGCATCAAACACCTCCTCGCTTTCTGTCAATGCCTTGGCAGAAGCCTCTGGTCGTCCCGACCGCTTCGTCGGCCTGCATTTCTTCTATCATCCAGCAAAAAATAGGCTGGTTGAGGTAATTCCTGCTAATGCGTCCTCACCCTCTACTGTCACACGGGTGGAGCAATATTGCAAGATGCTTGGCAAGGTTGTCATCGTCTGTAAGGATAGGCCGGGATTCGTGGTGAATCGCTTCTTCGTGCCGTGGCTGAATGAGGCCTGTTTACTGCTTGAGGAAGGAATGGGAACTACCGCACAGATTGATGCTGTCGCGCGTGAGGCATTCAACATTGGTATGGGTCCTTTCGCGTTGATGAATCTGACAGGACCGCCTATCGCCCTACACGCTAACGATTACCTCAGCGAGCAACTCAACACTCCTCGCTACCACGGTGCTCAAAGTCTACGCGACCTCGTTGAAGCAGGAGATATGTGGGAAATCAACGAAGATGAGCCGTGTGGGGATGAGGCGAGCACTACTATTCGTGAGCGGCTACTCGGGCAAGTTTTTGCTGTCGTCGCTCAAATTGTTGAGGAAGATATCTGCAGTATGGAAGATGTAGATCGCGGGGCCAAAGTCGGACTACGATGGATGTCTGGCCCGTTCGAATTGATGAATGAAATCGGGATTGCAGAAGCACACCGAATGGCCGCCGCATACAACGATTTACATCACGGCGGCGAACAGATTTCCTCCTTCTCACTCCCCACCTTCTTTGCTGAAAAAGCCGGTAGCGGATATAATTGGGAATTCAATTACGTGGATGTAATCCAAACCGGTGGAATTGCAACGGTCAAACTGAACCGACCTGAAGCGATGAACGCACTCAACGAAACCTTAGTCGCGCAACTAGGCGCGGTTCTTGACGGGCTGAACGCGGATGATAGCGTATCCACGATTGTTTTGGAAGGAGCGGGTAAGGCATTTGTCGCTGGAGCAGACGTGAAATTCTTTGTTGACAAAATTCGCGCAGATTCAGTTAATGAAATCTACGACTTCACCGCGTACGGACACGAAGTGTTGGATAAATTGGAAAATTCACCTAAAACCACTATCGCTCTAACCACCGGTTTAGCCTTGGGTGGTGGCCTTGAGTTGGCACTCGCCTGTGATTACCGGGTTGGCACCTACCGCAGCCAATTCCGCTTCCCAGAGACAAGTATCGGGATTTATCCGGGTCTTGGTGGTACTCAGCGCACCCCCAGAATCTGTGGGATGGAAGCGGCGCGATGGGCTGTTTTAGCTGGTAATTTTGTTGACCATCGCACCGCGGCCGCACTCGGTTTACTCACTAATTTGGTTGAGCCGGGTGAAGTTGCGCAAACCGTTGAGAATATTGCTTCGGCCGGCAAGCCTGACAACAAATATCCGGGTGCGCCGGCCAATCCCGAGCATCCGGTCGCGGTCTTTGCTGCTGCGTTTTATTCAGATGAAAACATGGAGACGCTGCTCGCTGGCGGCTGCCCCGATGGATTTGATGCGGAGGACAAAAATGTCAGCCGCCAACTGAAGTCGCTTGCGCGCGCCGCGCCTATCGCCTTGAATATGGCAAACGAGTTGCTTGATGGCGCGGCGAGCACCGACGATGACCTCGCATCAGGGCTGAGCCTTGAGCTGGCTGGCCTCAATACGATTTTTGCAAGCAAGGACGCGCTGGAAGGCCTGTCAGCATTGATTGAAAATCGCCGCCCAACCTACCAAAACAGTTGATTTACATGTTTCAAGGACTAATCGTGCCGGTGAAATAACCACTTGGAATTCAGCAATCGTCCTGCGAAACGGTTTAGGCCGCTTGGGTGCTGCCAAACTTGAACCGGGATATATTTCGGCACAAGAGGGAGATGAATGCAACCAGATAATACCAGCCCCGGTGGGATTAGTGACAGCGTAGTTTCAGGCGATGTACATCATCACCATTACACAGATCAAGCCGGTCAGCCAGTATCAGCCGCTCCAGCAGCAGCCGCTCCAGCAGCCGCGCCTGTAGCAGCCGCGCCAGTAGCAGCCGCGCCAGTAGCAGCCGCACCGGTAGCCGCAGCACCGCAAGTGGTTGTTGTCCAACAACAGCAACAACAGCAGATGGCAGCAGCAGGCCCAACGGTAATCCAGACCGGCAGCCAAAAGAGTACGACTGTAGCCTATTTACTGTGGTTTTTCCTCGGATGGTTGGGCATTCATCGATTTTACACCGGCCACATGGTGACCGGAATCATTTGGTTCCTGACCGGCGCACTTTGCGGATTTGGTTGGCTGATTGACATCTTCCTAATTCCCGGATTGGTGAGGGAAAGCGGCGGAACTGTAATCGTTTACCCCTGATACATGAATTGATTCCAAGAGACAAAGGAGAGAATGAACTATGCAACCACAAGCAGCCCCAATGCAACCACAAGCAGCCCCATATACCCCACCTCAGGTTGTGGTTTCTCAACAACAACAGCAACCATTTGTTAGCGGAACACCGATGGTGGGTGGCGCATATCCGGCCACTTCGGCCACAACCGCGCTGATACTTTCGATTCTCAGTTTGGTTTGTGGCGGGGTTTGCTTTGCAATTCCCGGCCTAATTATGGCTAATTCAGCCCTAGCAATCACCAATTCGCATCCCGGCCACCCAGATTCAGGTTCAGCAAAGGCCGCTCAGGTCATCTCTTGGATTGTAATCGGAATTACAATTGCCATGGTCGGATTTTATGCATTTTTCTTCGTATTTATGCTACCCCAATGGTAGGATAGATGCTTGAAATCCTCAGCATTCTGAGACAACTTAGCGACGAGGTAGAAACTCAAGAGCAGCGCGGGTTTGGGCCGTGCCTTTCAGCATAATATTACGCAAAGAAAACTTGCGCTTTTTTGATGCGGGTTGCTGTTGTTCATCCATTTCAAAGTCAATCATTTCAATCCATTCTTCTAACCAGTTATCCATAGTGCCTACTCCCTCCAACTCGGTGCAGATAGTAAATCGCAACTGCCTTCCATATTTAGACTGCTGAGTTGTAAAGGTTAAATTAAGGTGCAACTTCCACACCATGTTTAGCACAGCACACCTGAGGTGAAATCCATGATAGAGAACCCGATGATAATCCCAAGAGAGAGCATGAAAGAAGTGGAATCATGTATAGTGACTTCAGAAGGAATGGGCGCGCGAATCCGCCAAATTCTAGCCGAATCACACGGCGGAGAGAACGACGTAGCGTGGGAGGTTGAGGCTGCAGTTGATGCGCTGGAGATTTTCACCAGCCGTTGGACCATTGAGATTCTTGCTACGCTGTACATCGCTGGCGATAGGAGATTCAACGAATTACGGCATTTACTCGTCGGTATCAGCAGCAGGACTCTATCCGATAAATTGCGCAAAAGCACCGGAAACGGCTTGATTGAACGTGAGGTCAACGAAGGCCCTCCAGTACGAGTCACCTATCGGTTAACCGAGCATGGCAAAAGGGCTGGAAGGCTGCTCGGTTCTTTGGTTGCTTACATGAAACTCAGGCATGAATCAGTGATTAGCGAGTGATATCTCTGTCCGAACCGTGAACCAATTGCTTCAATAAGAACCAAATCCAAAAGGATACTATGGCACTGCTTCAGCAATGGCATCGTCAGCGGCCGTGGCTTACCGCTGGCTTGGCCGCCGTAACCGGTGGATTCCTCGGTGCTGGAAACGTAATTCTTGGCTCGATGCCGTGGAATTGGGCTGCAGCAGGAGTTATTTCTACCAATGCAGAACATCATTGGGAACACCCGCTTCGGAAGCGGATTTTAGAGGTTTTGGAACAAAAACCGGGTCTTGCATACCGAGAATTACAACGAGAACTTGGCGCAGCGAATGGGACATTGCGCCATCATCTCGATGTTTTAATTTCAACTCGTAGCCTCACTGTAGTACCGGTTAACGGCCGCTCTTGCCATTATACAGGAGCACCACAGCAATTGGAAATCCTGCGCGATTTGAACATAGGTGATGCTGAGAAAGCGGCCCGAATGATGCCGGTCGGTCTTTCTGGCGCGCAGCGCCTTATCGTTGCGAGAATGACCAGAGACCCGCTGCCGAGCAGTCAAGCGCAATTGGCTCGAGATTTGGGTCGGTCGCGAGCAACGGTGCATTCTGCGGTCAAAGTCTTGCGACGACGCGGAATTCTGCATGCTCATCAATTGGAATTGGCCCCGCATCTACAGGGCTTGAAGACCGGCACGGTGGATTACGACTGGATTGATGAGCGTCCTTTGCCCGAGTGAATCTGTAGGCTAGGCCATTTTCACCTGAAATTTGGGCTTTGCCATTCGCCGTAGTGAGCGGAATTATTGCTGTCGGAGTGTTCAATCAATACGCCATTGTTAGGTCTGAATCGTCATTATCAACGGAGGGGCTTTGAACCCTCGCAGTCGGACACACCGTTGTGCTCATTATTCGTTTAGAAGAAATGCCGGCTCCAGCCGGCACTCGTGACGCTGACCAACTTATCACTTGGCTGCTAGACACCCTCGGCTTAGTCCGGCGCAGGAACGACGATTGGGCCGGCGAAGGAATGTATTCACCCCTCCACCGAATGATGAAGGAATATTTGTTATCAGAACCGGGCCAAGGCTGGGACTCATCGGCATTGGCAAATGAATTGGGTATGTCTGCTACCGCATTGCATCATCAGGTGAGTAAACTCCACGATTGCGGCTTGCTCGCGGGCGTGAACCGTGATGGATGGCGAATCCACCATCTGCGCAATGGTTCTCTGTCTAATGCAGTCGAGTTGATGGAAAATGAAACCCGAATGGTGCTTTCTCAACGCCTCGCTGCGCTTGATGATTGGCTGGAAGAAAGCGAGGCGCGGATGGCTATTCCCGCTGAAAAAAATGATGAGAAATCCTTCCGAATTGTCGTTTGTGGGCGTACACCATTGTCGGAAGGACAAGATGAGATGGATGCATGGTTGAACGATTTGGGACTATATGGGAAAAGAGTGCGCCGGCCAAAAGACGGTGGGAAACCGCTGGCACGATTGATGTTTGAACACATGCTTACCTCCAATACCCCACTTTCATTAGATGAGGCATTGGAAAAGTGGGGTTCAACCCGCCCCCGCTTGACCCGCACCCTTGAGCGATTCCGTAGTGCGGGTCTAGCCCAAAGGGTGCCCCGACTCGACCGACTGCCGGTCACCCTTTGGTCAGCCATTCAGTCTCAACAAGGCAGACGCGGTTCTGAATGGCTTGTGGAAAAAGGCGGTTTGGGCCGAATGGACAAGAGGGTGCAGAAGGCCGTATTATCTTCAATCGGAGAAGGTGATTTCACCGTTGAAGTCTGTGAAAAGGTGTTTGCAAAAGTTCCTCCAGCCGACCAAATGGTACTGTTGAACCTGCTCGGAGGTAGATTGCCGGTCGGCTGGCGTTTGGCTGGAGCAAAATCTTCGCAGGTACGAGAAAAAGTGTTAACGCGCGTTGACAGGACGTTCCGAAGAATCAAGCGAGTTGCTGAAATGATTGAGAAAACCTACGCCGATTAATCATTCATCGTCACACGGACAACGAATCGGATACTACGAGCAAGTTTTCCCCACTGACTAGAGCCTGCAAGCCTTCAGAAAGTGGTTCGGCTAACAACATCGGGTCCTTGATCCGATGAAGTGCAACCCGCAAATCTCTGCCACCGGGTAAACCCTTGGTGAATGCGATGGCATGCTGTTTCATGTTTCGAGTAGAGCCCCAGACGTCTATTTCCTCGATTAATTCCACATAACGATTCCACGCCCAGAGTTTGGCAGCTGCTTTTTTTGCGATTTCTGTTGGTGCCTGCTCAACCAATTCTGCCCACGGCAATTTTTCCTGCTGCCAGCCTAATCCGTCCCGGATTTCAGCAAATACGCAGGGGTTTCCAATCGCTGCGCGTCCAATCATCAGCCCGGCTGCGCCGGTCACCTGCAAACAACTAGCCGCGCTCTCTGCATCAACAATATCGCCATTTGCAACGACAGGAATCATCTCTCCATCCGGTCCAGCATTTCGAAGTGCCTCAACCACCTGCGCTATCGCTTGCCAATCTGCTTGACCACGATACTTCTGGGATAGGGTTCGCCCATGCACACAAACTCGCAATACCCCTAACGCGGCGCAACGCTCTGCGATTTCTAATACGGTCAGATTCTCACTACCGGTGCCAAGCCGCATTTTGACAGAAATCGGCACAGAAGATGCGGCAATACACTGCTCTACAATAGATACCAAGTCATCGGGAGTGCCCATCAAAGCCGCTCCTGCACAATGACGTGTCACCTTCGGAGCGGGACAACCAAAGTTTAGGTCAATCACATCGGCAGTTTCGGAAAGTTGGGCTGCGCTCGCCACCATCTCGTCAACAATTCCACCAAAAATCTGTGGGATGAATGGCCGCTCACGCGGGTCAGATTCCATCTTTGACCACGAGCGAGTATCTTCTCGCGATAGCCCGCTCGCTGCGGTGAACTCGGTGATGGTGACATCGGCTCCACACTCCTTTGCCAGCAGGCGATATGCTAGGTCGGAGATGCCAGCCATCGGCGCGAGATAAAGCGGAACTTGCGCGACCATTGACCGGCGGAGCGGCTGCTCCGCTTTCAAACGCTGCAATTACTACCACTCAGAAAGTGGATTCCCAATCGTCAACGTTGTTCATCGTCTCCCACGTCTCATCATCCATGACATCGCGGACCTTCAGAACTTCGCGGGCGAGTAGCCAATAGAGTAGGGAGAGACTCTTACGACCCTTGTTATTTGCTGGGAGGCAAAGGTCAACGTTGCGCAGATTGTTATTCGCGTCACAGATTGCAACTACTGGAAGTCCAGAGGATACTGCCTCGGAAAGTGCCTGTTGGTCGGCCTGAGGGTCGGTCACGAAGATGACCTCAGGCTCGGTGTAAGTGCGCAGATTGGGATTGGTCAGTGTGCCCGGGATGAACCTACCAACGATTCGGCTCGCTCCGATTGCCTTTGCGAACTTCCGAGCCGGGCGCTGTCCATATTGACGAGCGCTGACTACCAGAATTCTCTCTGGTGGGTAATTGTTGAGGAACTTAGCGACCGTACGTACTCGCTCATCTGTACGATATAGGTCAATTAGGTGCAAACCACTGCCATCATCCTTGATTTCGCTGATGAATTGCTTCATGTCAGCACTCTTTTGTTGAGTCCCTACGTGCACGGCATATTCTTCGTAATCCTCGTAAGGGATGAGCAGGCTTTCACTCATTGTCAATCCTCGTGCGGCCTCGCCACCCACCTCCTATTCATAACCGCTTCGCTGCAACCCGACAGCGTATTTACTCGTAGTCCCACATTTCCCACTACAAAATCACAAATGCTGACCACCACCTCCTACAGCCATTGAGATATATCAACAAGGGTATCACGAAAAGATGGGGCTGGTCGGGCGAGCCGGCACTATCCTTTTGCATACCATTTGCGGAGGGGAGCGCATGAGCGCGGGGGATGGGGAGAAATCCGAGGGCTTCGCCCTGCCAATTATTGAGGGATCCGAGCGCGATGATGGCTATTGGGTGGACTTATCGGGAGATGTTTTGCGGGTATCTGCCTCTGATATGGAAAGGCACGCCTACTGTCCAATGTCTTGGTATCTGTCAAGGGTAGGGGTTTCCGGAGAAGGTGAGGCACTGAAGGAAGGTAGGCGTGTCCATGAGAAAATCCATGATAGGATGCAAAAGTACCAAGACCGCGAATCCACCGCGCGCAATGAGATGATTATCTGGTCATGGTGGTTTACTGTCGTCGTTACCCTCGCCGCTGATTCTGCGGCATTTTTCTTCATCGGCGAGGATGTTGTTTCCGCCGGGATTGTTGGTAATGTTGCAAAATTCCTAGTAGCATTGGCTCTAGTTTGGCTTTGCATAGCATTGGCCTTGATTTGGATACCGTGGCGACGCTGGCTCGGCTATCCATTTGGGCTTGCTCAACCGCCGACTTTCGCTGATACTTCTGGGCTGAATGAGGTGGAGATGGTCACCGACTCCCTCCACACCGACAATGAGGAAGACGGGGCAACAGGAGGTAGGTTAGAAGCGAGGATTCTGATAGCCTCTATCGCTATCGGGTTGCATGGTTTGGCACTATATCTTGCCGAGGACCAAAGCATTGCATCGTTTACGCTACTGGTTTTCGCTATTGCTTGGCTTCTCATCACCGCTTGGAAACTTCATCAAGTGCTATCGGCCAATGTTGCGGCATCAAAGGCTCGCAGCAAGGCTGGACTGCAAGAGGACGATATCCTTGCATACAGCGATGATGATGGAATCACCGCTTCTCTGTTGATTGATGAGGTCAGCGGCTTACGAGGCAGGCCTGACCAAATCGTTCGGATAGACAATCAGTTCATTCCTGTTGAGCAAAAAACCGGTAAAATTCCTCTCCGCGCCCATGAGAGCCATCAACAACAGGTGCGCGCATATCTGAGATTAGTTGAGAAAACCACCGAAATTCGGCCCGATTATGGCATTCTCCGCTATGGCCGTGATGCATTATTCACCGTTGAATGGGACGCCGCCGCTGAAGCGATTCTTGACGAAGGCATCAGAGAGATTCAACGTTTGATGGTAAATGGCGGCGCGACCCGTAACCACCAGAGAGTGGGCAAATGCAAGAATTGTTCTCGACGCGACAATTGCCCGGAGTCATTAGCCTGAATCAGCCGTCAAGTTCAACCAGCGGAGTACAAATGTCCGGGCTTTCAGGAAAAGCCATGCACGGGCGTACTAAGGTAATGGTCAGTTCGTAAGAATCGTGTGCCTCCATCAAGTCGGTCACCCAGCCAAAACCACGCGAATCAACCACCAAATTCCATTCACCGGAAGGAAAGGTTAGAGGTGGGCTTTCATACTCGCTGCGATTCATCGCCAAGTCTTCTTCCGTGCGCATATGCCACCATTCTGAACCTTCAGCATCATACAGCCAAGCCTCTACGTATCGCTCTTCTCCGGTCCATTGTGAAATGTTAACTCCTAGCGGTCCAAGAATACTGTCTGCGTCCAACTGGACGCGGAAATTGATGATGATATCAGAAACAGTATGGTCAATGCTGATATTGGTTTGATTTGAATGCTGATAACTGTCAATGCCATTGGTGGTAAAAGTGTAAGCGAGGCGATACGAATCGGTCACGTCATACACCTTCGGCTCGCCTCTTGCACCCTCCATCATTTCGCGGCCGATAGCGAGGGAGAGACAACCGGAGAGAGAAACTGACAACATGATGGATGCTGCGAGGATACAGAACAAACCACGGGTTCCCATTACTCCACCTCAGCATTATTCCCAACCCGGCATACGTTTTGGACTTGATGCGTCCACGAGCCCCTTTGCAAGTGATTGAGGAGAGGGATGCCTGTCCGCACTCATAGGGCACGTCATCGCCGCATGGCTCAGTTATATTGTGTCATCATCCAGGCAATTCGCCATCGTGCATGACCGTTTGAAGGTGACCACTATCAAGAGTCGTTGGATTTGCGACGGCGAACGCCTCTACGCTTGCCTTCACCCCTACTCGTCTTCGGATCGCTTTGCGCTGATTTCGCCGCCGCTTCTTCATCTTCTGCGGCGGCTTCGCCTACTTCGCCGGCCGCCCCGGTCGCCGCCTGCTCAGCCGGCTCAGATTCTACCGCGACATCAGTATCAGGTTCTAATGGAACGGTGAAATCGCTTGATATGGAAGCCAACTCATTGCCAACTATGCTATGGTCAGGAAGCGATTCAGCATCTACCTCATCGCCGGGCATCACACCATCTTCGCCTGTCATCTTGTAAAGCTGGGCGCGGTATTTGGCGTCCGATGCGGTCAATTCCACATCATCGTCTGCAAGGTGGGTGCGCTTTGAGACATCGCCGAGGAAGGAGTCAAGGTCGTGCCCTTTCATCTCATCAAGGTGCGAGGACAAATGAGTGGATGAAACAAAGTCTTCCTCCGTTTCGCTGATTGCCTTCTCACGTGCTTGCTCGGCTTCCTGATCAGCGTCAATGCCCTCAAAGTGTGACTCCGCCTTCTCTAGGCTCTCATCCCATTCATCTTCCCAATCATCTGAGCCGGTGCCTAATCCACTGATGGTAGAATCAAAGTTCTCGAAGCCTCGAACGATTTCATCATCGTCGGATTCCTCATCTTCTACGACTTCTTCGACAACCTGCGTTGGGTCGTGCTTGCGGTCTCTGCGCTCAAATCTGCTGCTGACATCTTGCCCAAAGCCGCAGTAGGCGCAATGTTCCATCATGTCTGGAATCGTAGCACCGCATTCATCACAATCGTGGAATGAAGACCGGCCGCCAGTCAGGTCAAATTCGCAGTAGGAACAGATATCTTCATCGCCCTCTATTTCACCTTCACAAGCCGGACATATATCGTAGGTTTCTCGTTCGGCATTAGCCTGTCCTCGCCGGGTCAAGATTACCGCTGCCACCAAAGCGGAAATCGCGCCTAATAATCCCAAAGTCATCAGGGCGATTGCGAGCGGAGTATTCAATCCCGCAATCATATCCTGTTCCGAATCACGCAACTGCACTTGCCATTTCTGAGTGAATGTTGGGGCGGTAGAACCCTCGGTAACAAGCGAAAGTTCCAGAGTGCCAACTCCTCCTGGTAAAATCTGACAACGCAGCGTCTGTCGCTGCCCCTGTTCAGTGAAGGTTAGTGTAACCTCATCGTGGACGACACCACGACTACTCTCAACACAAGCGATTCGCTCTGAACCAATGCCTCTGTCTGCGATTACCTCAATGGTGTAAACATAGTCAAAATCGTTGTATAGCGGCAAACCGGGCTCCCAATTCTCACTTGATGGAATAAACCGCAACTGCAAGTCAGAGGTCAGGCTAACATTGCCAGTTGCCTGATTGTCATTAGTCAGCCTATCAAAAGAGCCTGCGGCGGCTTGCCAAGTGGCTGTGAACTGAATATAACGGTCTTCAACACCCTGAACCAACGCATCAAAGGATGCAGTCAAAGTTCCCTGCGTGGCGGAAGATACGGGTGGGATGTGTATTGAACGGGAGTCAATTTGATTGCCGTCAAAAGTAGCGGTAAGTGTTCCACTGACCTCTACCATTCCAACATTCTGTAAAGATACAGTAAAAGTAACTGATTCGCCATTGCCAACCTCGAGGGGAAAGACTGATGCTGACGGACTAACCACTACATTTGGTTCAGCGAAAATGGTTAGAATCACCTGTTGTGCATCGTTGAAGGTATTAGATTGCAAAACCTCCTGATCTGGGTCAATAGCGACTTCCACTACCACATCGCCAGGAGTTGTATCGGGGAGATTGGCGGCTTGGATGATATGGATCCAAGTTGCGCTCGGTTGGTTATCTGTGAAGGATAATGGCAACGTTACCAAATCAATTCCGTTGAATAATCTGATAGTCATATTCAGGCTGCTCGCCCCAGAACCGCCGTCACGAATTACCTCACCCGACAAGGTCCAAGGCCCCGCCAAACCGCTACTTGCAGAAATTTGAACTCCAATTCCATGATGATAATCGGGGTCGCTGATAACGTGTAAAGTCACCACTTCGCGGTTGTCGGCATCGGTGGTCTCAATCACACCATCACCGCTGTCAGCGTTTACTTCAACCTCAACCTCGTAATCGCCAGCGATTGGAGCGAGGTCGGTTTGATTGAGCCAAACCGTGGAGCCAGTGGTTAATGCCGGCACTGGAATCATATTGCTGATGCCGGCAAATGTCAACTCAATATGGGAGGAAGCAGCGTCTGCATGCCCCGAATTTTCTACTTCAATTGCAATTGAAACCACATCACCTTCGGAACTTTCTTCCGGCACTGACAAGGTTGCGACACGAAGATTAGGGAGTCCCTCAACATCAAATTCCTTCTGAATCAGAACATTGTCTCCACCATAACTTACCCTGATGAAAATGCGATTTTCTCCGAATGCTAGATTTGTCCAATCCATTCCAACGGTTTCAATGTCATTAGCATCAATGTCAACGCTAAATACAGCACTCGCCGAGCCTGCGAGGTACTGATTTTTATGGAATTCAACCGAAACATCGTCAGCCAACTGATTGACGGTATTCTGCAATACGACCGAGATTTGAGCAGTTCCGCCTTCTGTCAAAGGCGAGGGCGAGATATTGATGCTATCCTCACTAATCGCGATACCACCTGCCTCGTCGGCAACTGTCGTCGGCAGAACACCGACCAGCATCAGCATTAGAATGGCGCAGACAAGGATTGCACCACGGCTCCGCCCCATGTATCCAAGAGAGGGTCCGAGGCACTTCAAACCTACTTATGAGCAAAATCAATTGCTTCACAGCCATATCGCTTCATAGTTCACGCTGGAAAGGCTTGAAGGACAATCCGAGTAGTGCGCCTACCGGTGCGCATGCTCAGCCGACCTCTCGTTATCGCTCTCAGCGCACTTTTACTACTCAGCATGGCACCGAATGGATGGCTTGGCGAATCTTCGGCAACGCAGGCCCGCGCTGATGAATTGACCTTCAGTGGTGGGCCAAACGCGGGTCAAGTAATCTCGGGAACTTACACGGTTATAGCGTCTAATGTCGCGAATATGTCGTACATCAACATGCAAGTGTGGAATGGCTCGGCTTGGTCCGACATCGCAAACATCACCGCCGCACCGTGGCTAACCGCTTGGGATACTACTCCGAACAGCGATGGCGTCCATAAGTTACGCATTCAGGGGACCTTCCTCAATTCGAGCACAACCGGCTGGATTGAAAGTCCAACTTTCACCCTTGACAATACTCCTCCATCCGGGCTTTCCTTCGCGGTCGCCAATCCGATAATCGGTGATGGATCATCAACAGTAAACCGGGCGTGGTTCAATATTGCGGCGACCGAGTCGCTGACCTTCAGTTGGTCTGCAACCGATACCCATCTATCGCATGCTACCCTGACCTCGGTTCCAGGCTCAGGCACCCCCGCTCAAGATGGCCCCGGCACTTTGCTCAATCAATGGATTTGGTCTCCCGGTGACATTGGAGAAGGGACATGGATGCCGTTGCTCACCGTGTTTGATGAAGGTGGGCTGTCCACGCAGACTACGTTGCATATCGGAGTAGACCGGACCGGACCGACTGTAGGTAGCCCGACATTGTCTGAAACTGCAAATGTTTGGACGACTGCCGCAACGCTGATTTTCAGCGGACTTGGCAGCGGAGCAACCGATGGCAGCGGCAGCGGCATTGATACCTATGCAGTTCGCGACAGTGGTGATTCGTGGACCGACATCGGAGCCGGTGGTAGCGGTAGCATCCCGCTGCAAGAGGGTATCCGAACGATTCAATTCAGAGCCACCGACAAAGTTGGTAACATCGGCTCCTCGCTTGACTTCACCATGAAAGTAGACCGGACCGCCCC
>Ga0208879_1000251_pt1 | contig 57574 bp, 49 predicted proteins | sample Knorr_S15_td_Bot_FD_185605 | JGI IMG/M metagenome (GOLD analysis project Ga0208879, IMG submission 185605) | Marine microbial communities from Southern Atlantic Ocean transect - Knorr_S15_td_Bottom_ad_5009_LV_A (SPAdes) (version 2) | ecosystem: Environmental > Aquatic > Marine > Oceanic | place... | reverse complement strand
AAGAAAAATAACTATCGTAAAACTCAATTTCATAAGGACTAAACTTTAAGTAACATTTTTTTAAGTGGTAAGAAATGAAAAATAACACAGTATTGTAGTCTTCTAATATTCAGTCAGTTTTATTATCTTTATAAATATATAATTAAAATAATAGAATAATGATTAATGAAGACTTCCTCCATTTTATATGGAAATTTCAGCTATTCAATTTTTTAGAATTAAAAGGCACCCTGGGGCAGGCTATTCGTATTAAAAAGTCGGGCTTACATAATCTGAATGCTGGCCCCGATTTTTTAAACGCGCAAGTTTATATTGATGAGATACTTTGGTGTGGGCATGTAGAGATACATGTAAAGAGCTCCGATTGGTATGCGCATAATCATCATAAAGATGCAAATTACGATACGGTTGTTTTGCATGTGGTGTATACGAACGATAAGCCCCTTGTTCGCTCCGATGGGCAGGCCGTACCAACGCTTGTATTAAAAGATAAGATTCCAGACAAGTATTTGAATCGCTACGATGCCCTGTATCATTCTATAGCTAATATCCCTTGTGCCTATGCTTTGCCAACTTTGTCTAATGAGTTTTGGGAGGCTTATGCCGAGCGATTAATTGTAGAGCGCCTCGAGGATAAAATGGCTTCGATTCACACACTTTTTGTAGAAGCCAATTCCGATTATCAGGAAACCTTCTACCAGTTATTGGCTTATGCATTGGGATTAAAGATTAACGCCCTTCAGATGTTGGATTTGGCAAAATCGTGCCCGCTAAAATTATTGAAAAAGCAAGGTGATAAACGCGAGCTAGTGGAAGCCTTGCTTTATGGGCAAGCGGGATTATTGGCTCGTAAGTTTAAAGATAAAGAGGTTTTGAATTGGCAGAAGCATCATCAGTTTTTTCAAAAGAAATATTTGTTAGAACCCATCAATGCAAACAATTGGAAGTTCTTTCGCTTGCGGCCAGCCTCCTTTCCAACTTTGAGGATTTCTTTATTAGCAGACTTTGTCGTTCAGGAAAAAGATGTTTTCGAGCAAATCATCAACTTCGTATCGGTTAAGGATGTTCGTGCTTGTCTCGATTTAAAAGGTTCTAACTATTGGAACTATCATTATGTGTTCGATAAGAAGGTAGCTCGCCACAATTGTTCAATAGGAAAAAGCACTGTTGATCAATTACTGATTAATGCGGCACTCCCTTTTGCATTTTTCTATGCGCGTAAAAAAGGAGATGAGGAGAAGATGCAAAGAATCCTAAATGCTTACAGAGATATAAAGGCAGAGGATAATCGTGTGATTAAAATGTATAAAGAATCTAAGGTTCCCGTAAAAACGGCATTAATGTCTCAGGCATTAATTCATTTAAATCGTCATTATTGTATTGAGAGAAAATGTTTAAATTGCAGAGTTGCCAATAAAATTTTAAAAGATTGATGATTCATAAGCTTCGAAACATATTAGAAAGAAATGCCTTTGGTGTTTGCTCGCAAATTGCCGAGGCTCTAAATATGAAAGCTTCTGCCGTGCGTCTATTTTTTATTTATAGCTCCTTTATAACTTTAGGCTCTCCGCTAATCATCTATTTGATTATGGCTTTTGTGTTCAGAATAAAGGGTTTAATCAATTCAAAACGAAGCTCTGTATTCGATTTATAAAGCATGAAGTTACGATCGTTTTTCTCCCGGATATACTTAGCTATATTCTTCATATTCCTCATTTTTCTGGTGGGGATTTTTGGTTTTCATTGGATCGAGGACTATGCCTTTATCGATGCTTTTTATATGACGGTAATCACCGTTTCCACGGTAGGTTTTACCGAAGTGCATCCGCTATCGGAAACAGGGCGACTGTTTACATCCTTATTGATTATATTTAGCATCAGTATTTACGCCTACGCCATTTCGGTGCTTACCTCTTATTTTTTAGACGGCGAGCTAAAATTATTTTTAAAAGATTATAAAGTGTTCAAGAAAATCAACAAATTATCGGGCCATACCATCATCTGTGGATATGGTAGAAATGGAAAAGAGGCTGTGCGTAAATTACAAGCCCACAATAAAGATTTTGTTGTAATCGAATTTAATCCCGAACGGATTACCGAATTAAAAGAGCAAGAAATATTGGTTGCCGAGGGTGATGCTACATTAGATTCAACCCTCGACAAAGCAAATATTCAATCGGCTGAAGCACTCATCACAACCTTGCCTAAGGATGCCGACAATGTATTTATTGTATTGAGTGCGCGCGAGCAAAATGACGATTTGATAATTATCAGTAGAGCTTCGGAATCTAAATCGGATTCCAAATTGAAAAAGGCGGGAGCTAACAATGTGATTATGCCCGATAAGGTGGGTGGCTCACATATGGCCTCTTTGGTTATCACTCCCGATGTAGTGGAGTTTTTAGATAATATTTCTGTGGAAGGTACAGGTGATGTCAACCTCGAAGAGTTAACCGTTAACGATTTCCCAGAACATGATGTTGTACGAACGCTTCGCGATTTAGAGGCTCGTTATAAAACCGGATGTACCGTAATTGGATATAGAACCACTATTGGCGACTATGTAGTTAACCCTTGCCCCGACACGGTATTAGAGCCTAATTCAAAGCTTTTTGTTCTAGGTAAGCGCGAGCAAATTATCAGCCTTAACGAATTATTGAATCTTTAATGGATAAGATTTTAATTACTGGCGCTAATGGTTTGCTAGGGCAGAAGTTAGTTAGCCTCTTAGCAAACGATTCTCAATACAGCGTTTTAGCAACTGCCCGTGGTGCTTGCCGATTTAATCTACCTAACAACACATCTTATCAGTCTTTAGATATTACTGATGCAGATGCTTGTGCTGCCACCATTTCAGAATTTCAACCCGATGCTATTTTTCATGCCGGCGCCATGACGCAAGTTGATGCTTGTGAAGACGAACGCGAATTATGCGATTCTATAAATATTGATGGCGTCGCAAATTTGATTCACGCTATTGGCGATGCTCAGATACACTTTGTGCATATTTCTACCGATTTTATATTTGATGGAATAGCTGATGAATACGATGAGAACTCTGCAGCTAAGCCATTGAGCTATTACGGTCTTTCAAAATGGAAGTCCGAACAATTGTTTCAAGGTGTTTCTTTTCCTTATACCATTCTTAGAACAGTATTAGTATATGGTGTTCTCGAAGATTTGAGTCGTTCAAATATTATTCTTTGGGCTAAAGGAGCTTTGGAAAAAAAACAGCAAATAAATGTTGTGGACGATCAGTTTAGATGCCCAACTTTAGCTGAAGATTTGGCTTGGGCTTGTTTGGCTTCTTATCGCAAAAAAGCTACTGGAATTTATAACCTTTCAGGAAAGGAATTTCTGAGTATATTGGAGCTCGTTAAAAGGGTCGCCCATTATTGGGATTTAGATGCCTCCTTGATTAAATCTGTGAAAACTGTAGACTTAAATCAGAAGGCACAAAGACCACCAAAAACGAATTTGTGTATTGATAAAGCAATACGATACTTAGCATATAAACCTAAGAGCCTTAATGAAGGGCTCGCATTAGTTGATCAACAATTAAAAAACCTAAAACCCCTACAATGAAAAAAATATTAGCCCTCCTATTGTTTATGCCTCAACTGCTGATGGCCGAAGGTACTGCTAGCGACACGATCAATTCACTTTTTGAGCCTATTGTAGAAGTGTTAGGGAAGGTTATTTTTTGGGAGCCTTTTGAAGGAATCCCAGTTGTTGTGCTTTGGTTAGTTATTGGAGCTGTATTCTTTACCATTCGTATGAAGTTTATCAACTTCAGAGGATTTAAACACGCTCTACACTTGGTGCGTGGTGATTACGATAACCCAAATGATAAAGGTGAGGTTTCTCACTTTCAGGCTTTAACAACGGCACTGTCGGCAACTGTAGGTTTAGGGAATATTGCTGGTGTTGCTGTGGCGGTTGCCATTGGTGGTCCTGGAGCAACTTTTTGGATGATTGTTGCAGGTTTGCTAGGGATGTCTTCAAAATTTGTGGAATGTACACTTGGGGTTAAATACCGCAAGATTGATGAAAATGGTGAAGTTTCCGGTGGACCAATGTATTATTTGAATACAGCCTTCGAACAAAAGAATATGCCCTTTGCTGGTAAAATTGTTGCTGGTCTTTTTGCTATTCTTTGTGTGGGTGGTTCTTTTGGTGGTGGAAATATGTTCCAAGCCAATCAAGCATTCTCTCAGTTAGAAGGTCAGTTTTCGATGTTACAAGGTAACGGAGCTTATTTTGGTTTAATCTTAGCTATTTTAGTAGGTGCAGTAATTATTGGTGGTATTAAGAGTATTGCGAATATTACTGAGAAGATTGTTCCTTTTATGGCAGTGCTATATGTAGGTGCTTCTTTGTTTATCCTAGTAATGAACTACGACCAAATATTTGAAGTGTTTGGGATTATCTTCGATTCGGCCTTTGCCGCCGATGCTGCTAAAGGTGGTTTTGTGGGTGTCTTAATTCAAGGTTTTAAACGTGCTGCTTTCTCTAACGAAGCCGGTGTAGGTTCTGCTGCAATTGCTCACTCTGCTGTGAAAACCAATGAGCCTGTTTCTGAAGGTATCGTCGCATTATTAGAACCTTTTATCGATACGGTAGTGATTTGTACGATGACCGCTTTGGTAATTATCATTACAGGGCGTCATACGGGTTACGATTTAGAAGGCGCGCAATTAACTTCTTCAGCTTTCGAATCTGTTATTTCTTGGTTCCCAATGTTATTGGTAGTAGCGATTTTCTTATTCGCTTTCTCTACAATGATTTCATGGTCGTACTACGGATTAAAAGCTTGGACTTATTTATTCGGTCAGTCTAAATTCACTGAATACTCTTATAAGTTATTGTTCTTGATATTCATTATCATCGGTTCTTCGGTAAGTTTAGGAGCCGTAATCGATTTTTCTGATATGATGATTTTGGCCATGGCCTTTCCAAATATCTTAGGATTGTATTTGATGTCGGGTGAAGTGCGAGCCGATCTTCGCGATTATATGAGTCGCGTAAAAAGTGGCGCTATAAAACGTTATAAATAATAGAAGGCCCGAAAGGGCCTTTTTTTGCTTCATAGATTTACCCAATTACCTAGCCCCAGATTTTAATCTGGGGCTAGGTTTTTTTAATGTTTTATAGAAACACCTATTTATGTAAGCTATGATTTAAATCCGCGTACAACTCCCCTTAAATAGATTAGACGCTTACATCCCCTCCTTTTGATTGAGGGGTGCCCGTAGGGTGGGGTGGTTGAGTCATCTCCATGAGGGGAGGGTATGAGTTTTGCTCTACTGAGAGTTAATCTTCTCAAAGTCATTTTTATATCTTCCGAAGATTGATTAATTTGTAGCTATATAATAATGGCATACATGAAAGATCTATTTAAATTCTTTTACTTCAATAAAAAAGAACGGCGTGCTTTAGTCCTTTTTTTAGCACTTATCACTTTTGGACTTGTATATAAGGAGTATAGCAAACAAGAAGTTGCTTATCCGAATTACAGTCAAGAGCTAGCTTTTGAGAACTGGCAAAATTTCAAATCTCACATTGAAAATGAATCAAAAGTTTCAGCAGACAAAAGTAAAAAGTCAATCCGTTTTACTAAACCAGTAGTCCATACAGTTTACCTCAATATAAATACTGTTGACTCATTTCAATTAATGCAATTGCCGGGAATAGGTAAGGTGTATGCTTCTCGTATTGTTCGCTACCGCGATTTGCTCGGTGGCTTTTATTCTACATCACAAATATTGGAGGTATACGGTATCGATAGTCTTCGTTATGTGGGTTTTCAGTACATGGTATTCGTTAGAGGAACTACTTTGAAAAAGGTGCATATTAATACATGTAGGGAAGAGGAGCTGAAAAGGCATCCCTATATTTCATGGAAACTAGCCCGAACAATTATCCGCAATCGAAAGCATAAGGGCCCTTTTATAGATTTCGACCGAATTAAATCCATGCCCTTGATTGACGAGCATTTATTCCGTAAAATTGCACCATACTTAGACCTGGAATGATAGAAGCTGAATTAAAGAAAGTAATTCGAGAAATACCCAACTTTCCAAAGCAAGGAATTAACTTTAAAGACATCAGTCCTGTATTAATGGATGTGAGTCTTTATCAAAAGGTAATCGATTGTTTTGCAGATAGATTACAGTCTTTAAATATAGATGTGATTGCTGGAGTTGAAAGTAGAGGATTCTGGTTTGGCCCTTCCTTAGCACAAAAGATGCAAATACCTTTCGTTCCTGTTCGAAAAAAAGGCAAGCTCCCAGGTAATGTAGTATCTTTATCCTACGATTTAGAATATGGAAGTGCTACTATCGAAGTACAGGAAGGTATGTTGAAAAAAGGGGATTGTGTTTTAATTCACGACGATCTTTTAGCTACTGGTGGAACCGCATTAGCGACCGCTCATTTAATAGAAAAGCTTGGAGCTGAAGTCACAGCCTTTGCCTTTTTAGTTGACTTAACTTTTTTAAATGGTGAGGAGAAACTGAAAACAGTTTCTCAAAACATCATATCACTTGTAAAATATTAAAAATGGATTTTTCTTATTCAGAAACTCAAAAGATGATCGCTGAAACTATTCGCGATTTTGGTGCACAGCATATCAAGCCCGACATGATGAAGTGGGATGAAAGTCAAGAGTTTCCCATTCATGTGTTTAAAGCGTTAGGCGAACTAGGTTTAATGGGCGTTTTAGTCCCCGAAGAATTTGGTGGTTCGGGCTTAGGTTACGACGAATATATAACTGTAGTGGATGAGATTTCTCAGATAGATTCTTCTATCGGTTTGTCTGTTGCCGCACATAACTCATTATGTACTGGTCATATTTTGCAATTCGGAACTGATGAGCAAAAGAAAAAGTGGTTGCCTAAATTGGCTACTGCCGAACATATTGGTGCTTGGGCTTTAACCGAACACAATACTGGCTCTGATGCAGGTGGTATGAATACTACCGCTGTGAAAGATGGTGATGTGTGGGTGTTAAATGGCGCAAAGAATTTTATTACACATGCTATCTCTGGTGATATTGCCGTGGTGATTGTTCGTACTGGTGAGAAAGGAGACTCTCATGGTATCTCAGCTTTTGTAGTTGAAAAAGGAACTCCAGGATTTAGTTCTGGGAAAAAAGAAAATAAAATGGGCATGCGCGCTTCAGAAACTGCTGAGTTGGTTTTTGATAATTGTCGTATTCCTGAAGGGAATTTATTAGGTAAAGTGGGTGATGGTTTTATTCAGGCTATGAAGGTTTTAGATGGTGGTAGAATTTCTATCGCAGCACTTTCGCTAGGAATTTCTAAAGGTGCCTATAAAGCAGCCTTGAAATATTCGAAAGAAAGAGTTCAGTTTGGTAAGCCAATTTGCGAGCATCAAGCCATTGCATTTAAGCTAGCCGATATGATAACTGAAATTGAAGCTTCTGAATTATTGATCTACAATGCCGCCTCTAAAAAGAATCGAGGAGAGGAGATGACCAAGGAAGGTGCTATTGCAAAATACTATGCATCAGAGGTTTCGGTGCGTGTGGCTAACGAGGCCGTACAGATATTTGGTGGCTATGGTTATACCAAAGATTATCCTGTAGAGAAGTTTTATAGAGACGCTAAATTGTGTACAATTGGTGAGGGAACTTCAGAGATTCAGAAAATAGTTATCTCGAAGTTGATCTTAAAATAATAATAGACGACTAAAAAATAGATTTTTGTTTGTTTGAAAATAGAAATTTGTATATTTGCCCTCCGAAAGTAGAAAAAGACAAAAGCATAAATAAGTACTCACTATGATTATTATTCCAGTAAAAGAAGGAGAAGCTATTGAAAGAGCTTTAAAACGTTTCAAGAGGAAATTTGACAAAACAGGCGCTATGCGTCAGTTGCGTTCTCGTAAGCAATTTACGAAGCCTTCTGTGGTTAAGAGAAAACAAATCATGAAAGCTGCTTATATTCAGAAGCTAAGAGAGTCTGAAGACGCTTAAATTGTAATAAAATTTATTGAAAGCGCTTTTTGTGTATTTTTACACAAAAGGCGCTTTTTTTATGACCCATATCGAGACATTCATTCGTTACCTAAGCTTTGAGAAGCGCTCATCGGTGCACACCCTTAAAGCTTACCAGAATGATCTTATCCAATTTCGAGACTATCTAGAACTCCACAACGAGACTTCTGTACTTGAGGTGACTGATGTGATGCTGCGCTCCTGGATCATGTCGCTTGTCGAGGCAAATAGCTCCCGCAGGACAGTTAATAGAAAGCTATCATCTCTTCGAGGTTTTTATAATTACGCTATTCGACAAGATTGGCTTCAGGTTAATCCGATGCTTAAGGTAACTTCATTAAAGACCGAAAAGAAGATTCCTTCTTTTTTAACCGAAGCCGAGATGACGCTCTTATTAGACGCTACAGAATTCCCCGACTCCTATGAGGGGAAAAGAGATCAGCTTATTCTGGAGGTATTCTATCATACAGGAATGCGTTTGTCAGAATTAATCGGTCTCAAGATCTCCGATATCGATTTCGACAAAAAAACAATCAAGGTGTTTGGGAAGCGTTCTAAGCAGCGTATTATCCCTGTCTTAGATAATTTACTCGCGCTGATTAATAGGTATCTAGATTTGAGTATTGAACATGGCGTGGCTAGTAGTCAATACTTATTTTCGAATAAATCAGGCAAGCTTTTGTATCCTAAATTTGTTTATGGAATCGTGAATTCATACCTTAGTAATGTAACTAGTGTGAAGCAAAAGAGCCCTCATGTCTTACGACATGCCTTCGCAACTCATATGTTGAATGATGGAGCTGACTTGAATGCTATTAAAGAAATTCTCGGACATACTAGTTTAACTTCTACGCAGATTTATACACATAGTTCTGCGGAGCATTTAAAAAATGTATATAAACAAGCTCATCCGAGGGGCGATAAATAATGGAGGATTGATTATGAAGGTGAGATTTCATTCAGTGAACTTTACTGCAGACATCAAATTGTTGAATTTCGTACAGAAGAAAATGGACAAGCTTGATGTTTTTTATGATCATATTGTTGATGGAGATGCATATTTAAAGGTAGAACCATCGTCTGATCGTGCGAATAAGTTGGTGGAAATCAAGTTGAAAGTACCAGGAAAAGAACTAGTGGTTAAAAAACATTGCAAGAGTTTTGAAGAAGCAACAGATCAAAGCGTGGAAGCTTTAAGAAGATCCCTAATGAAGTATAAAGAAAAAATAAAAGCAGTAGTCTGAAAAAAAAACGAATCATTGTTTGTACTACTGTATTAGTTTTTTAAATTTGCAGTCTCTTTCGAAGAGGCTGTTTTTTTGTGGTCAAATTGAAGGAGTTTTTTTGCCGATGTAGCTCAGCTGGCTAGAGCAGCTGATTTGTAATCAGCAGGTCGTGGGTTCGAGTCCCTCCATCGGCTCTTCGTTCTTTATAGTATTGAAATTAGTTTTAGGGTGGGATACTCAAGCGGTCAACGAGGGCAGACTGTAAATCTGCTGGCTTAGCCTTCGAAGGTTCGAATCCTTCTCCTACCACTATTATTAGCGAGAGTAGCTCAATTGGTAGAGCGTCAGCCTTCCAAGCTGAGGGTTGCGAGTTCGAGTCTCGTCTCTCGCTCAATGTTACTACACTGGGTAGTACATTTTTTTATTAAGTTTTATAAATTAAAGCTGTCTTATCATGGCAAAAGAAATTTTTCAAAGAGGGAAACCTCACTTAAACATTGGTACAATTGGTCACGTTGATCATGGTAAGACGACTCTTACTGCAGCGATCACCACTGTACTTGCTTCAAAAGGTCTTTCTAAAAAGTTAGACTTTGATGCAATCGACAACGCTCCTGAAGAAAAAGAGCGTGGTATTACAATTAACACCTCTCACGTTGAGTACGAAACGGTTAACCGTCATTACGCACACGTTGACTGTCCAGGTCACGCCGATTACGTAAAGAACATGGTTACTGGTGCTGCACAGATGGATGGTGCTATCTTGGTAGTTGCTGCTACTGATGGTCCTATGCCTCAAACTCGTGAGCACATCCTTCTTGCTCGTCAGGTAGGTGTACCTCGTTTGGTTATATTCATGAACAAAGTGGATATGGTTGACGATGAAGAATTGTTAGAATTAGTTGATATGGAAATCCGTGATCTTCTTTCTTTCTACGATTTCGATGGTGATAACACTCCAGTTATTCAAGGTTCTGCTCTTGGTGGGTTGAATGGTGATGACAAATGGGTTGGCTCTATCATGGAATTGATGGATGCAGTTGATACTTGGATTGAGATGCCAGTTCGTGACGTTGAGAAAGCTTTCTTGATGCCAGTTGAGGATGTATTCTCTATTACAGGTCGTGGTACTGTTGCTACAGGTCGTATCGAAACAGGTGTTGCCAATACTGGTGATACAGTTGATATTCTTGGTATGGGTGCTGAAAACTTAACTTCTACTGTTACAGGTGTTGAGATGTTCCGTAAGATATTAGATAGAGGTGAAGCCGGTGATAACGTTGGTATCCTTCTACGTGGTATTGATAAGGAGCAAATCAAAAGAGGTATGGTAATCTGTAAGCCAGGTTCTGTAACTCCACACGATAAATTCAAAGCTGAGGTGTATATCTTGAAGAAAGAAGAAGGTGGACGTCACACTCCTTTCCACAACAAATACCGCCCTCAATTCTACATCCGTACAACGGATGTAACAGGTGAAATTATTTTACCTGATGGAACTGAAATGGTAATGCCTGGTGATAATTTAACTATTACAGTTAACTTAATCAACACGGTAGCGCTTAGTCAAGGTTTGCGTTTCGCTATCCGTGAGGGTGGTAGAACAGTTGGTGCTGGTCAAGTAACTGAAATTCTTTAATCTAGGAGACTATAAATTTTAAAGAGTGAGTTCTAAAGAACTCACTCTTTATAAACGGGTATGGTGCAATGGTAGCATGCCGGTCTCCAAAACCGTTGATGGGAGTTCGAATCTCTCTACCCGTGCATAAAAACTCAAAGACATGAAGCAATACGTAATAGATTCAATTAAGGAACTGAAAGATAAGGTTACATGGCCTAGCTTAGCTCAGCTTCAATCGAGTACTATACTCGTTGCGGTTTCTTCAGTTATCATCGCATTAGTGATCAGTCTCATGGATATGGGATTTGATACAATCCTTGGTGAGTTTTACAGCATATTTTAATTCAGAAATAATATTTAAATGGCTGAATTGAAGAAAAGATGGTATGTAATTCGCGCAGTTTCTGGACAAGAGGCTAAAGTGAAGTTATATATAGAAAAAGAGATTGAATATCTTGGAATGCAAGATTATGTAGCCCAAGTATTGGTTCCTACAGAGAAAGTTTTGCAAATTCGTAAGGGTAAGAAAGTCACCAAAGAACGCAACTATTTCCCTGGTTATATCATGATTGAAGCCGCTCTAGTAGGAGAGGTTGTACATGTTATTAAAGGAATAAATGGAGTTATTGGCTTTTTAGGTGCGACAAAAGGCGGAGAACCCGTACCTTTGCGGACCTCTGAAGTGAATAGAATTCTCGGAAAAGTCGATGAACTGGCTGATACCGATGAATTGGTGAACATTCCGTTCGTTGTTGGTGAGTCTATTAAAGTAATTGATGGACCATTTAATGGCTTTAATGGAGTGATTGATGAAATCAATCAAGAAAAGCGCAAGCTCTTGGTGATGGTGAAGATTTTCGGAAGAAAGACACCGCTTGAATTGAGCTTCATGCAAGTAGACAAAGAGTAGTAAAACTTAATGCTTTGATTTTGGGTGACCCATATATAATGCTTCCTAACCCATAATTAGAACATTTATTAACTGAGACAAAAACAAGAATAATGGCAAAAGAAGTAGCTGGGCTCATTAAATTGCAAGTAAGAGGTGGTGCTGCTAACCCTTCTCCTCCCGTAGGTCCTGCCTTGGGTGCGAAAGGTGTTAACATCATGGAGTTCTGTAAGCAGTTTAATGCTCGTACGCAGGATAAAGCTGGTAAAGTACTTCCCGTAGTTATTACAGTCTTTTCTGACAAGTCTTTTGACTTTGTTATTAAGACACCTCCGGCGGCTGTTCAATTAATGGAAGCTGCCAAGGTGAAGAAAGGCTCATCTGAATCTAATCGTAAAAAAGTTGCCAAGGTTTCTTGGGGTCAGGTTCGCGTAATTGCGGAAGATAAAATGCCTGATTTAAACTGTTTTACTGTTGGATCCGCAATGAAGATGATTGCTGGAACTGCAAGAAGTATGGGTATTACTGTAACAGGAGAATTTCCTTCTGCCTAATCATTAAGAAATGGCAAAGCTCACTAAAAAACAAAAAGAAGTAGCTGCAAAATTTGATGCAGCGAAACTATACAACCTTTCTGAGGCTAGTACAATAGTAAAAGATATTACTTCAGGTAATTTCGATGCTAGTGTAGATTTAGCTATCCGTTTAGGTGTTGATCCACGTAAAGCGAATCAAATGGTTCGTGGTGTGGTAACATTACCTCACGGTACCGGTAAGGATGTTCGTGTACTTGTTCTTTGTACTCCGGACAAAGAAGAAGAAGCTAAGGCTGCTGGTGCAGACCATGTTGGCTTGGATGAATATGTTACGAAAATCAAAGAAGGTTGGACTGACATAGACGTGATTATCACAATGCCAAGCTGTATGGGTAAACTAGGTCCTTTAGGACGTATCTTAGGTCCTCGTGGTTTGATGCCAAACCCAAAGACTGGTACAGTTACTATGGATGTAGCGAAAGCTGTAAAAGAAGTTAAAGCTGGTAAGATCGACTTTAAAGTTGACAAGTACGGAATTATTCATGCTGGTGTAGCAAAAGCATCTTTTGATGCTACTAATATTGCTGACAACGCAAACGAATTGATCCAAACAATTGTTAAGTTGAAGCCTTCTTCTGCTAAAGGTACTTATATTAAGAGTATTACTCTTTCTAGTACTATGAGCGCTGGTGTGAAGGTTGATCTTAAGTCAATCTAATCTAAAACCTTAGGGTTATGACAAGAGAAGAGAAAAAACAAGCAATAGACCAACTTACCGTTTTATTGGCCGAAAGTAAAAATGTTTACTTGGCAGATATTTCAGGTATGAATGCTGAACAAACTAGCAAGCTACGTAGAACTTGTTTTAGTAAAGGTGTTAAACTTCAAGTTGTGAAGAACACTTTGTTAAAACAAGCTATGGAATCTTGTGACAAAGACTACGAAGCATTGTACGATGTTCTTAAAGGGAACACTTCAATGATGGTTTCAGAAACGGCAAATGCGCCTGCTAAAGCTATCGTGGAGTACCTTAAAAAGAACAAGAAGGCCGAAAAGCCTTTGTTCAAAGGTGCATATGTTGAAGAGTCTGTTTACTTCGCTGATCAACTAGATATTCTTGAGACCTTAAAGTCGAAAGAAGAATTGATCGGAGAAATTATCACGTTACTACAGTCACCAGCGAAAAACGTTATTTCTGGCCTACAATCAGGTGGAAATACTTTAGCTGGTCTTATGAAGACTTTAGAAGAACGTGCATCATAAAGTGTACGCACTCAGTTTCCAAAAATAAATTATTAGCAACCTAACTAAACAAAAACATATCATGGCAGATTTGAAAGAATTCGCTGAACAATTGGTTAACCTAACTGTAAAAGAAGTTAACGAATTAGCTACAATCCTTAAAGACGAATACGGAATCGAACCAGCTGCAGCCGCTGTTGCCGTTGCAGGTCCTGCTGCAGGTGACGATGACGCCGCTGAAGAGCAAACTGAATTCGACGTTATCTTGATAGCCGCAGGTGGTTCTAAACTAGCTGTTGTAAAACTTGTTAAGGAATTAACAGGTTCTGGACTTAAAGAAGCGAAAGGAATGGTTGATAGCGCACCAGCTACATTGAAAGAAGGTATATCTAAAGACGAAGCAGAAGCCCTTAAATCTCAATTAGAAGATGCAGGTGCTGAAGTAGAGCTGAAATAATAAGTTTTACCTACAATACTTAAGGTTTAGGACTCTTGGGAATACTCCCCTAGAGGACTAAACCCTTTTGTGCTTTATAAAAGTCCACACTGTTTTTCATTAAAATATTTGTCCATTGGCTCAGACAATAACACAAGATCGTATCAGTTTTGCTTCGATTAGCTCGCAGCTGAAATTTCCAGATTTCTTGGATATTCAGTTGAAATCCTTTGAGGATTTTTTCCAGCTAGAGACAAGAACTGAAGACCGTTCAGATGAAGGTCTATTTAAAGTATTTAGTGAGAATTTCCCGATTACCGATACAAGAAACCAATTTGTTTTGGAGTTCTTGGATTACTTCGTTGATCCTTCACGTTATTCTCTAGATGAGTGTATTGAGAGAGGTTTAACATACTGTGTTCCTCTAAAAGCTCGTCTTAAACTTTATTGTACTGATCCCGAACACGAAGATTTCGAAACGATTGTTCAGGATGTATACCTTGGGACGATTCCTTACATGACTCCAAGAGGTACTTTTGTGATTAACGGAGCAGAGCGCGTTTGCGTTTCTCAATTGCACCGTTCTCCAGGGGTATTCTTTGGTCAGAGTTATCACGCGAATGGTACTAAGCTATATTCAGCAAGAGTAATTCCTTTTAAAGGTTCTTGGATTGAATTTTCTACCGATATCAATTCGGTAATGTATGCTTATATCGATCGCAAGAAAAAATTACCTGTAACTACATTGCTACGCGCAATTGGTTACGAGAGAGATAAAGATATTCTTGAACTTTTCGACCTTGCTGAAGAAGTGAAAGTCAGCAAAACAGGTCTTAAGAGAGTGATGAGTCGCAAATTAGCCGCTCGTGTCTTAAGAACTTGGTTCGAAGATTTCGTGGACGAAGATACAGGTGAAGTTGTATCTATTGAGCGTAACGAAGTTGTCTTAGATCGCGATACTGTTCTTGAAAAAGAACATGTTGAAGTGATTCTTGAGGCAGGTGTTAAAACCATCCTTCTTCACAAAGAAGATATGGAAGCTTCCGAATACGCTATTATCCACAATACACTACAAAAAGATCCAACGAATTCAGAGAAAGAAGCCGTTGAGCACATCTACCGTCAGCTACGTAATGCAGAGCCGCCTGATGAAGAAACTGCTCGTGGTATTATAGATAAATTATTCTTCTCTGAAACAAGATATAATCTTGGTGAAGTAGGTCGTTACCGTATCAATAAGAAGTTAAATATTAATTTAGGCCTTGATCAAGTTACTTTAACTAAGGAAGACATCATTTTGATCATTAAGTATTTGATCGAATTAGTGAACTCTAAAGCTGAGGTTGATGATATTGATCACTTGAGTAATCGTAGAGTACGTACGGTAGGTGAGCAATTACACAACCAATTTGGCGTAGGTTTAGCTCGTATGGCTAGAACTATTAGAGAAAGAATGAACGTTCGTGACAACGAGGTGTTTACTCCAATCGATTTGATTAATGCGAAGACTCTTTCTTCAGTAATCAACTCATTCTTTGGTACAAACCAGTTGTCTCAGTTTATGGATCAAACCAATCCATTGGCCGAGATTACTCATAAACGTCGTTTATCAGCACTAGGGCCTGGCGGTTTATCTAGAGAACGCGCCGGATTTGAGGTTCGTGATGTTCACTATACTCACTACGGTCGTCTGTGTCCGATTGAAACTCCTGAAGGACCAAACATTGGTTTGATTTCTTCATTGGCAGTATACGCAAAAGTAAACAAGATGGGATTCATCGAAACTCCTTACCGTAAGGTAATTGATGGAGTTGTAGATTTATCTGATAATCCACCTTACTTAAGCGCTGAAGAAGAAGAAGAGAAAGTAATTGCACAAGCCAACGCTCCTATTAATAAGGACGGTACATTTAGTGTAGAGAAAGTGAAGGCACGTGATATGGGTGATTTCCCTGTAGTTGAGCCAACAAAATTAGACTACGTGGATGTTGCACCAAATCAGATTGCTTCTATCTCAGCTTCATTAATTCCATTCTTGGAGCATGATGATGCCAACCGTGCATTGATGGGATCGAACATGATGCGTCAAGCCGTACCATTAATGATTCCTGAAGCACCAATTGTAGGTACTGGATTGGAAGGCCGTGTTGCCTCTGACTCTCGTGTACTTGTAAATGCTGAAGGAGCTGGTGTTGTTGATTATGTTGATGCAAATAAAATTGTCATCAAATACGATAGAACAGACGATGAGCGTTTGGTGAGTTTCGATGATGATTTCAAGACTTATAACTTAACAAAGTTCCAAAAAACAAACCAAGGTACAAGCATCAATATCCGTCCATTTGTAAAAGTGGGCAATCGTGTAACTGAGGGTCAAGTATTGACTGAAGGTTATGCTACTGAAGATGGTGAATTGGCCTTAGGTAAGAACATGAAGGTTGCCTTCATGCCTTGGAAAGGATATAACTTTGAGGATGCAATCGTAATCTCTGAACGTGTTGTTAGAGATGATGTATTTACATCTATTCATATTGATGAATATACTTTAGATGTTCGTGAAACAAAATTGGGTGCTGAGGAGTTAACTCCAGATATCCCTAACGTTTCTGAAGAAGCAACTAAAGATCTTGATGAGCATGGTATGATTCGTATTGGTGCACATGTTACACCAGGCGATATCATGATTGGTAAGATTACTCCTAAAGGAGAATCTGATCCATCGCCAGAAGAAAAACTATTAAGAGCAATCTTCGGTGAAAAAGCTGGTGATGTAAAAGATGCATCTTTGAAAGCTTCTCCTTCACTTCACGGTGTTGTTATCAATAAGAAATTGTTCGCAAGAGCAGTTAAGGATAAGAAATCCCGTCTAGCTGACAAGGAAATCTTGGCTAAGCTTGATGAAGAGTACGCTACAGATGCGGCTGCTTTGAAATTATTATTGGTTGAAAAACTTACTAAGTTAGTTTCAGGTAAGACCTGTCAAGGTGTTACCAACGATCTTGGTGAAGTAGTCATTCCTAAAGGGAAGAAGTTTACACAAAAACAATTACACGCTATTGAAGATTATTCTTCAATAACTACTATAAACTGGACTACTGAGCAAGAAAAGAATAAGTTTATCAATGAATTGATACACAATTTCAACATCAAGCTTAATGATCTAAAAGGTGTTCTTCGTCGTAGGAAATTTACCGTAACTGTAGGAGATGAACTTCCTGCAGGTATCCTAAAACTCGCTAAAGTTTATATCGCTAAGAAACGTAAGCTTAAAGTAGGTGATAAGATGGCGGGTCGTCACGGTAACAAAGGTATTGTAGCTCGTATCGTAAGAGATGAGGATATGCCTTTCTTAGAAGACGGAACTCCAGTAGATATCGTATTGAACCCACTAGGGGTGCCTTCTCGTATGAACTTGGGTCAGATCTATGAAACAGTTCTAGGATGGGCAGGTCAAAAATTGGGAATGAAGTTCGCTACTCCAATTTTTGATGGTGCTTCTCTTGACGAGATTACAGAGTACACCAAGAAAGCTGGCGTACCAGAATTCGGTCATACTTATTTGTATGATGGTGGTTCTGGTGAGCGTTTCGACCAACCAGCAACTGTAGGTATTATCTACATGTTGAAACTTGGTCACATGGTAGATGATAAAATGCACGCTCGTTCTATTGGTCCTTATTCATTAATTACACAACAACCATTGGGTGGTAAAGCTCAATTTGGTGGTCAGCGTTTTGGTGAGATGGAAGTTTGGGCTCTTGAGGCATACGGTGCTGCTAATATCCTTCGCGAAATTCTAACGGTGAAGTCGGATGACGTTATTGGTAGAGCTAAGACTTACGAGGCTATCGTGAAAGGTAAAACAATGCCTGAACCAGGAATTCCAGAATCTTTCAACGTTTTACTACACGAATTGAAAGGAATAGGATTGAAGATTACCTTAGATTAAGTATTTTAATAGGAATGCCCGAATAGGCATTCCTTAAAACAAATTAATTCTTCAGTATGGCTATGAGAAGAAGAGATAATACACCACAACAAAGTAGTTTTTCTAAAATTACAATCAGTTTGTCGTCTCCAGAAGTAATTCTGGAACAGTCAAGCGGTGAGGTGTTGAAACCTGAAACTATTAATTATCGTACTTACAAGCCCGAACGTGACGGACTATTCTGTGAACGTATTTTCGGACCCGTAAAAGATTACGAATGTCACTGTGGTAAATACAAGCGTATCCGTTATAGAGGTATTGTTTGTGACCGTTGTGGAGTTGAAGTCACTGAGAAAAAAGTACGTAGAGAGCGGATGGGACACATCAATTTGGTGGTGCCTGTTGCTCATATCTGGTATTTCCGTTCGCTTCCAAACAAAATTGGTTACTTATTAGGATTGCCTACTAAAAAACTCGATATGATTATTTACTACGAACGTTATGTAGTAATTCAAGCGGGTAATGCAGTAGACAATGAAGGTAATCCTTTAGAGTACTTACAATTCCTTACAGAAGAGGAGTACTTGGATGCTATGGAGCGTTTACCACGCGAGAATCAATATTTAGATGATTCTGATCCAGAGAAGTTCGTTGCTAAGATGGGAGCCGATGGCCTTCACGCCCTTTTAGGTGGTCTTAAATTAGACGAGCTTTCTTATACACTAAGACACAAAGCAAATACAGAAACTTCACAACAAAGAAAAACAGAGGCTTTAAAGCGTTTGGCAGTTGTTGAAGCATTCCGTGATGCAAATACACGTATCGAAAACCGTCCGGAATGGATGATTATGAAGGTGGTACCTGTAATTCCACCTGAATTACGTCCTTTAGTACCATTAGATGGTGGTCGTTTTGCAACTTCAGATTTGAACGATCTTTACCGTCGTGTAATTATTCGTAATAACCGTCTGAAGCGCTTAATCGAGATTAAAGCTCCTGAAGTAATCTTACGCAACGAGAAGCGTATGCTTCAAGAATCGGTAGATTCACTTTTGGATAATACTCGTAAAGCATCAGCTGTAAAAACGGATTCTAACAGAGCTTTGAAATCTCTTTCTGATTCATTGAAAGGTAAGCAAGGCCGTTTCCGTCAAAACTTATTGGGTAAACGTGTTGATTATTCAGCTCGTTCTGTAATTGTTGTAGGTCCTAAATTACAACTTTCGGAATGTGGTATACCTAAGGACATGGCTGCTGAACTTTATAAGCCATTTATTGTACGCAAACTTATTGAACGTGGGATTGTAAAAACAGTTAAGTCAGCTAAAAAGATTATCGATAATAGAGATCCTGTAGTTTGGGATATTCTTGAAAACGTAATCAAAGGACATCCGGTACTACTTAACCGTGCTCCTACGCTTCACCGTTTAGGGATTCAAGCTTTCCAACCAAAATTGATTGAAGGGAAAGCAATCCAATTACACCCACTAGCATGTACGGCCTTCAATGCCGATTTCGATGGTGACCAGATGGCGGTTCACTTACCTTTGAGCCCTGCAGCCATTTTGGAAGCCCAAATTTTGATGCTAGGTTCTCACAATATCTTGAACCCTGCCAATGGTGCTCCTATTACAGTGCCTTCGCAGGATATGGTATTGGGATTATATTATATGACTAAGGTGCGTGTTTCTGATGAGCAACGTAAAATGGTTGGTGAAGGATTAACCTTCTATTCTCCAGAAGAAGTGTCTATTGCTTTTAACGAGAAGAAAGTTGATTTGAACTCTGAAATTAAAGTTCGTACTTCTGTGAAAGAAGATGGCGAAATAGTAACAAGAGTTATCAAGACCACCGTTGGTCGTGTAATGTTTAACGAGTTTGTACCAACTACTGTTGGTTATATCGACGAAACATTAACCAAAAAAGCTTTGCGTAATATTATTGGTAAAATCCTTAAGGAAACCGATATCCCTACTACTGCAAAGTTCTTAGATGATATTAAATCTCTTGGTTTTACTATGGCCTTTAAAGGGGGTCTTTCGTTCTCATTAGGTGATATTATTATCCCTGATTCGAAAGATGAACTCGTTGATGCTGCCCATAAGCAAGTTGAGGTGATTTCTGATAGTTATAACATGGGTCTAATTACCAATAACGAACGTTATAATCAGGTAATTGATGTATGGACTAAAACGAATTCTCAGTTAACAGAGCATGCTATGCAAATTCTGAGTACGGATCAACAAGGATTCAACTCAGTATATATGATGTTGGATTCTGGAGCCCGTGGTTCTAAAGAACAAATTCGTCAGCTTACTGGTATGCGTGGTTTGATGGCCAAGCCTCAAAAATCTACTTCTGGTGGTGGTGAGATTATCGAAAATCCGATTATCTCTAACTTTAAGGAAGGGCTATCAATTCTTGAGTACTTTATTTCTACTCACGGTGCACGTAAAGGTCTTGCCGATACTGCCCTTAAAACAGCCGATGCAGGTTATTTAACGCGTCGTTTGGTAGATGTTTCTCAAGATGTAATCGTTTCTGAACAAGACTGTGGAACGCTTCGTGGACTACAAGGTATTGCCTTGAAGAAAAACGAAGATATCGTTGAGTCTTTAGCAGAGCGTATCATTGGTAGAGTTTCTCTACACGATGTTATTCACCCTCTTACTGGTGATGTACTTGTAGGGTCTGGTGAAGAAATTACCGAAGAAGTTGGAGCTCTAGTTGCAGATTCTCCAATAGAAATGGTAGAAATTCGTTCGGCACTTACTTGTGAATCTAAAAGAGGTATTTGTGCTAAATGTTACGGAAGAAACCTTGCTACTAACCGTATGGTTGGAAAAGGTGAAGCCGTGGGTGTTGTTGCCGCTCAGTCAATTGGTGAGCCGGGTACACAGCTTACACTTCGTACTTTCCACGTTGGGGGTACTGCATCTAACACTTCTGAAGAATCTTCAATTGCAGCGAAATTTGATGGTATCTTAGAGTTTGAAGAGCTAAGAACTGTTAAAGGTGTTGATAGTGAGGGTGTTGAGCGTGATATCGTTATTGGTCGTACTGCAGAGATGAAGTTGGTTGATAAGAAAACAGGTATTACACTTGCTACTTCAACAGTTCCTTATGGTGCTACCATTTTTGCTAAACATGGTAAAACCCTTAAGAAAGGTGATGCTATTTGTGAATGGGATCCATATAATGCGGTAATCATATCTGAGATTTCTGGTAAAGTAGAATACGATAACTTGGTTCAAGGTGTTACTTTCCGTGTAGAAATTGATGAACAAACAGGATTCCAAGAAAAAGTAATTTCTGAGTCTAGAGATAAGAAGTTGATCCCTACTCTTACTGTGAAAACAGGTGGTAAAAAGGGTGAAACTAAATCTTACAACTTACCGGTAGGTGCGCGTATTAGTGTTGCCGAGGGCGATAAGATTGTACCAGGAATGATTTTAGCGAAAATACCTCGTAAAACTGCGAAAGCAGGGGATATTACAGGTGGTCTTCCTCGTGTTACCGAATTATTCGAAGCACGTAACCCTTCAAGCCCTGCTGTAGTTACTGCTATTGATGGTATCGTTTCTTACGGTAAAATCAAACGTGGTAACCGCGAAGTAATTATTGAGTCGAGAACAGGTGAAGTGAAGAAATACTTAGTATCTCTTTCTAAGCAAATCTTGGTTCAAGAAAACGATTACGTAAAAGCGGGTACATCTTTATCTGATGGTGCTATTACTCCTAGAGATATTCTTGCTATTCAAGGACCTACAGCTGTACAACAATACTTGGTGAATGAAGTTCAAGAAGTATATCGTTTACAAGGTGTGAAGATTAACGATAAACACTTTGAGGTTGTTGTTCGTCAGATGATGCGTAAGGTGCAAATTATTGATGCAGGTGATACTCACTTCTTAGAGAATAACCTAGTTCACAAAAATGATTTCTTTGCAGAGAACGATTGGATCTTTGGTAAGAAATACATTGTTGATACGGGTGATTCTGAAAACTTGAAGCCAGGACAAATTATTTCTGCTAGAAAGTTGAGAGATGAGAACTCTGTCTTGAAACGTAAAGATTTGAAAGCTATAGAATCTCGCGATGCGGTTCCAGCAACTTCAACATCTGTACTACAAGGTATTACTAGAGCTTCTCTTCAAACGAAGAGTTTCCTTTCAGCTGCTTCCTTTCAGGAAACAACTAAAGTCTTGAATGAGGCTGCCGTTAACGGTAAAGTCGACACGCTTGAGGGATTGAAAGAGAACGTAATTGTAGGGCATAAAATTCCTGCAGGTACAGGCTTGAAGAACTATGAGGATATGGTTGTTGGGAATAAAGCTCAATTAGACCGTATGCTGAATACTCCTACAACTGAAGAAGAACTGGTTAAAGCATAATTGATATGGCCGAGAAAAAAGAGAAGAAACAAATGAATATTGAGTTGTCTGAAGAAATGGCTCAGGGTGTATACTCTAATTTGGCTATTATTAACCATTCTCCTACGGATTTTGTTTTAGACTTTATTTCGATGATGCCGGGTATGCCTAAGGCAAAGGTGATATCGAGAGTAGTGTTAACGCCTCAGCACGCCAAACGTTTGTTTGCCGCTTTGTCTGATAACATTCGGAAATTCGAAGCAAACCATGGAGCTATTAAAGATGCAGGAAAACAGCAAGTTCCTCTAACTTTTGGAGGCCCTAAAGCTGAAGCCTAAATAATAAAAAGATCCCGCAATTGCGGGATCTTTTTATATACCTACTTTTTTAGGTCTTTAATATAATCTGGACAAAGAACCTGTCGGCTCCCAAACCAGGAGAACATCTCACCGTCAACAATTTTTATTTCTGCCTTCGGAAAGAGTTTTTCAAATTCTTTGATGTGCTTTTCTTTAAAAGGGTAGGGCTCCGATGAAAGTAAGACCAATTCTGGCTCTAGCTTTTTTAATGCTACTTCATCCATGTCGGGATAGCGTGCTTGATCTATAAGATTTTTAAAGCCTATTTTCTGCAAAATACTGTTGATAAAAGTATCGTTTCCAGCAAGCATATAGGGTTTGCGCCAAATAAAATACAAAACCTCTTTTATCTCAGAATACGGTATTGTTGCCCAATTACTTTTGATCTCTGCTACAATTTGCTCCGAAGGAATCTTACAATCACAAATACTCCCCAATTTCAACATCATATCGTAGCTATCTTCCAAAGTGGCGATATCGCTTAGCCAAAGGGGGAACTCTTTTGACAAGTCATCGATGTCTTCTTTTCGATTTTCTTCTTTATTCCCAATAATTAAATCGGGCTGTAAAGCCCTTATCTTAGTGATGTCAGGATTTTTCGTACCACCAATTTGGGGGATCTCATTCACAAGTTCAGCAGGGTGAATGCAATATTTTGTAATGCCAACTAATCGACCCTTTAAGCCTATAGCTATTAAGAATTCAGTTTGCGAAGGTACCAGTGAAATAATTCTTTGAGGCTTATCAATAATTGTTAATAGCCTTCCTAATTGATCGGTATGCTGTTCGATATTTGTCAAATCTTAGTGTTAATGTGATACTAAGGTATATCTTCAGTTTTTGATTTACGCCATTTTCTTACTAATATTGTTATATACTTAACATTATGAAAAATATATACTCCCTCTTCGTTCTTATCCTTTGCTTGAGCTCCCAGTTTAGTTATGCTCAGTGTGGGGAAATAGGTACAGCAAACTTCGCTAGCACACAATCTCAATTAGAATCTTTTTCTTCTTGTGAGATTATTTATGGAAACTTATTTGTGAGTTCTCCCAATATCGTCTCTTTGATGCCATTATCTTCATTAGTTGCTGTTGAAGGAAGCCTTTATATCATCAACACTTCAATAACGAGTATCGATGAGCTTTCAAACTTAAATACTGCCATGGTAGTACAAATTACGGGTAACACTAATTTGAGTACTTGTTGCGAGGCAATCAACCTTCAAGACGCAGTAGCTTTGGGTGCGATTATGAGTCTCGATATTTACAATAATGCTTCTGGTTGCACCAATTATAACGATATTCAGCTCAGTTGCTTGGGGTATATAGCAGGCTGTATGGATATCGAAGCCTTAAATTATAATGAATTCGCTACTCAAGATGATGGTTCTTGTGAATACGAATGTCCTAGTTCGGACGATGATTTAATTGATGCTTCTTGTCAAGGAGAGGCTTATTCTATTGATTGTAATTCGGAGCAAATTATTCACAAGGAGTCAGGGCAAGTTTATCATTTAGATAATCCTGCGGGTATTTGTTATGAAGATAACCCACCTTCGAGTGGCGTTCATCGACCTATGTGGGGAAAATGGGGTGAATATTCCTATATGCCAGCTCAACGCTATTTGCACAATTTAGAGCACGGTGGAATTGCTCTGTTATATGATCCTTGTTTAGATCCTGTGCTTATTGATGAATTACGCCTATTAGCTTGTAGTCGCCCTGATGATGATGGAGGAGAATTCCGTTGGGTAATGACGCCTTATCCTGGATTACCAACGAATATTGCTGTAGTAGCTTGGGAATGGACTTATTTAAACGATTGTTTTGATGCCGATGCGATTAGTGATTTTATTGATGAGCATTACCGTAATGCACCCGAAGATTTTTATTATAATGGGAGTTATACTACACTTTATACTGGGAAATGTGAAGCCTATGGCTGTACAGATCCTGAGGCCTTAAATTTTGAATCAGAAGATTTAATTGATAACGGTTCTTGTGAATATACTGATTTGGACACCCAAGTGGTTGTGTTAAATGGAGGATGGACTTTGTTCTCGACTTATATTGAGCCTGAGTTTAACTTGGCTGAAGAAGTTTTTGCTGGTTATGAGCAGAATGTAATCATCGTGAAAAATAATACTGGTGCTGTTTATTGGCCAGATTTCGGTTTTGATTTCGCAATGATTTCTGGCCATGGATTCCATGCCAAGATGAATCAGTTAACTTATTTGGAAGTCGTTGGAGAACAAATTCAACCAGAGGAACATCCGATAATATTGACTTCAGGTTGGAATATGATTGCATATCTACGGGAAAACCCTGCGGATATAGAAAGTGTTTTTGCCGACGTAGTTTCTGATTTGGTTATTGTAAAAGATGGCGATGGCAACGTGTATTTACCCATTTGGAATTATAATAGCATTGTTGAAATGGAAGCTGGGAAAGGTTATCATTTGAATCTGTTAAATGAAAATGTTTTACAATACTTAGCAAACAATCAAGATTACGATTAATGACTGTCAAGCAAAATTTAGGTTTTAAGCAGTACTATTTTGTTTCCCTTTGTGTCGATGGACTCCAACAAAGCAAGAAAATTCTTATATTGGAGCATTAAAAACCACTCGATTTTATCGAATTTAAGGAATGGCTGAAAAGTCATTCCTTTTTTGTTTCCCTAAGTCCTTGTATTCGAGATCTTAAATCCTTAAATTTATAGCTATATAATAGTCTGTAATTTAATATTAGAAATCATGAAACAATGGATATTACTTATTCTAGCCTTTCCCTATTTCGTTTATTCTCAATCTTCTTTAACTGCTGGCGATATTGCCATAGTGGCTTATACTGCTGCTAATCCCGATGAATTTTCTTTTGTTTGTTTAGAGTCGATAGATTCGGGAACTCAAATTGTATTCACCGATAAAGGGTGGACATCTTCCAATACATTCCGGACTGGGGAAGGACTAGTAAACTGGACAGCTTCTCAAGATTATACCCCTGGAGATGTGATTGTAATCACCGATTTAGGAACTATGTCTTTAGCTCAAAGTGGTGATCAGATTATAGCCTATCAGGGCTCAGCTTCCGACCCGACTTTTGTGTGTGCTGTGAATTTAAAAAAGGCATCATGGCAAATAACTGCCAGTACTGCAAACACTTCTAGACTCCCAACAAATTTAATAAATGGCGAAACGGCCATTGCTTATAATAAATACGCGGCCTATTATAATGCCTCATTGGCTGATACGAAGTCGAATTTACAAACGGCTATTAATAGTAATTCCAATTGGCTAGGAAGTGCTAGTACTCGCGCCAATTATGACCCTTCTGATAATGGTCCCACAGATTTTTCGATCTATTATAAATATTTAATCGATGCGAGTATTTCTACTGCTTATACGCTTCACACGGGTAATCGTTTGTATGTAGATAATAATTCAACGCTAACGCTCTCCAATACTTTGAGTCTAGAAAAAGGTTCAAAATTAATTATTGAGTCTGGTTCAAGTTTAGATTGTGGAGCAAATGTATTAAGTGTTACCGAGGCTGATTTTATTATAAAGGGAAACCTAAGCTCAAGCGGAACACATACATATTACAGACCTATAAGTTCAGGTATATATCATTATGTGAGTAGCCCGCTTACGACTTGTCCTATTAGTCAGTTAAATTTAACAGGTGATGACGAAGGCTTTGTGTATTCCGAAAGCGAAGCTATTTGGTATCATTACGATCCTTCTTCTGGGGATAATTCATTTCCCTCAAATTTAGCACAAGGTCAGGGTGTGGCATTAAATTCATCTACTACAGATACCATACAGTTTTCAGGTACATTCTCCACAGGGAATTTCAATTCAGGAATTTCGGTTTCCTATACAGCTTCTGTTGATCAACAATGGAGAGCTTGGAATTTGGTGGGGAATCCATATCCAGCTTCATTGGATGTGCTTAGTTTTTTATCAGACAATAGTTTCATCATTGAACAGACACTCTACATTTGGGATGATACCGATTATTCAGCTTTGAATTCTTTGACTTCAGAAAATAGCATTGCGCCTTGTCAAGCTTTTTATGTGAAAACCTTGAGTTCTTTATCCATACCTCAAGCGCTCACATTTAATTCCTCGAGTCAAATTAATATTGATAATTCGAGTATATGGCATAGGGGAGAAGAAACAGATGAAATTATACTTAGCTTGTCGGGAAATGGATTAGAAAATTCCCTGCGTATTTTCCTGACAGACCTTGCCAGTAGTGATTTTGATGAGGGAATGGATGCTATTAAATTGAAGGGAAATCCTGAAATAGCATTCTATTCATTGTTAGGCGAGGAGCATTTAGAAATTCAAGCACTTCCTTTTCGAGAAGGATTAATAATTCCTTTGGGCATCGATTTAGTATCCTCAGGTGATTATGTATTGAGTATAGAGAAGTCGAATAATTATACTTGTACTTTATTTGATGCACAGACTCAAATGTCATGGAATATAGATTCTACGCTAAACTTATCTTTAGCAGCTGTTCAGGACCTTGTAAATAGTTATAGTTTGATCTTGACTACTCATTCCCCACAATTTGATGAACAAGTATTGGAGCGACCTCTTTATATCTATTCCAATTCACTTTACAACAAATCGGAGCAGTCCATAAAATGGAGCCTATTCGATATACAGGGAAGGAAAGTTTTAGAAAGAGAAATAATGCCCAAAGGGAAAATGGACTTGAGCTATCTAAGTCATTCCTGTTATATACTCCAGCACGATTGGATGGGGGGAGTTCGAAGACTTAAGGTGCTACTTTAATTTATTGGTGAGCTCTATTAAGCAATCTGAATCAATGGTATGTGCACCATTATATGAGATCCACTCAGCTTTAAATTCCTTCATTTCTTCTCGATATTTCTGAACACTTTCGAGCGTGTAAAACTCGTCTTCTGTTCCGAAGACTATATAGTTTTTAGTGTTTGATTGTTTTGCTTGATAGGACTTGAAATCAAAATCATTGGCAATTTTACCCCCCCATTGAATAAGTGTGTCAATCTTATGTTTGGTTCTTAAAATCCAACGGCTCACTGTAGCGCTTCCTTGCGAAAATCCTAGGAGATGTATTTTGCAACTAGCCGAAGCCTCTTTTGTAAATGCATCAAGCAATTGTTCCAAATAAACACAATGATCTTCAATTTCATCTAAGCGTTTTTCTTTGGTCATCCAACTAGCACCTACACGACCATGATAGCCTTTGAGGTAAAATTTATTGAATCCTTCAGGAGCAACGATAAACCTACTCTCTGACTCGATATTCTCGAATTTTTTCAAGAAAAATGAAGCCAATTGACCATAGCCATGACACACAACCCAAAGTTCCTTGGTATTCTTATTCAATTCGCCTAAAGAATAATAATGTGCTGTTTTTTCTACTTTAATCGAATGTTCATTCATTGCTTGTCGATTTAGTGATCTCCAAAAATTGGGACATCAGTTCGTTTGCAATGGTTACCGATAGTTGATAGTGATCCAATTTCCATTCTCCATCTTTAAGGCTCAATACTCCCGTCGATCGGCAGTCGCCCATCCAAGTGTCAAGAACTTCATCAAACCAAGCCATGTCTTTACGCTTATTTAACCGAACGATTCTTTCCTTTTTAGTGAATGACCAGGCTTGTCCACGATCAAAATAAGGCTTGGAAAATTCGGCAAATTCTTCTTTGCTCCAGCGTTCCGAAACATCGGTACCTATAAATATTCCATCTTCTGCTATAAATCCGAAATAAGAATCAAAATTTGCTTCTGATGCATCGAGGTGCCATTGGTCAAGCTTTTGATTTAATTGCTCTATGATTAATTCGCTATTCGTGTTTTGACAGGATGCGAAAATCCACAAACTTAATAAGAAGATGAGCTTTTTCATTTGAATAATGTTTTGCGTCCGTAATCTTTACAAATAGGACATTGTTCTGGTTTGTGTATTCTTGCCTTGCAGTATTCTCTCCCAAAGAAGATAATTTGTAGATGTAATTTATTCCACAGTTCTTTAGGAAATAAGCGTTTCAAATCTTTTTCTGTTTGCGCTACATTTTTACCATTAGTGAGTTTCCAACGGTAAGCCAGACGATGTATATGTGTGTCAACAGGGAAGGCAGGAACACCAAAAGCTTGTGCCATAACTACCGAGGCAGTTTTATGTCCAACACCCGGAAGCTCTTCTAAATATTCGAAACTCTGTGGAACCTCGCCTTGATGTTTATTAATGATGATTTCTGAAAGATCGTAGATGGCTTGTGATTTTCTGGGCGACAAACCACAAGGTCTAATAATGGCTTTAATGTCTTCAACTTTGAGCTTCACCATATCATATGGGTTATCAGCTTTAGCGAATAGGAGTGGGGTAATGGTATTAACTCTTGCATCTGTACATTGCGCTGACAATAATACTGCAATCAACAAAGTATAGGAGTCTTTATGATCTAGTGGGATTTGAGTTTCAGGATAAAGTTCCTCTAATGTATCTGCAATCTTCATTGCATTAATTTGCTTGCTATTCATTCAGGATATGTGTGGATTTGGGCCCTAAACTATCTATTCAAATAAGTGAGTTTACAATGTAGTTGATATTACTCAGCTATTGATAAAATATTTTTCATAAATTTAATTAATAAATAAATACGCGTATATTGTATGCGTGCATAATAATATTATGAATCACATACCATTCTTTAAATGAGTCACTTGACCTACACCTTACCATTTAGTGAAATTAACATGACGGACATCCTTCAAGTAGGAGGAAAGAATGCATCACTAGGTGAAATGATCCAAAACTTAAGTCCTTTAGGAGTAGTAGTTCCTGACGGATTTGCCATTACCGTCGATGCATACCGTTATTTTATCGACTATAATAATTTGAGTGATTCTATTCGCGAAATTATTGAAAGAACCGATGTTGATGACGTCATCGATTTGCGAAAAAATGGATTACAAATTCGTCAACTAATTAATGAAGGGAAGTTCCCAAACGACCTTTCGGAAGCAATTTTAAAAGCCTATGAAAAATTATCTTTTCAATATGGGAACAATTTAACGGATGTTGCGGTGCGTTCTTCGGCAACAGCCGAAGATTTGCCAGATGCTTCATTTGCCGGTCAACAAGAAACATATTTGAATGTAAGAGGCGATGAAGCTTTATTGAACTCTGTTCGTAATTGTATTGCTTCTTTATTTACCGATCGTGCTATTTCTTATAGAGAAATGTTCGACTTTGATCATTTTGAAGTTGGACTTTCGGTAGGTATTCAAAAGATGGTTCGCTCTGATTTGGCTTCTTCGGGGGTAGCTTTTTCTTTAGATACCGAAAGTGGCTTTAAAGATGTAGTATTGATTAATGGTGCTTATGGATTGGGCGAAATGGTCGTTCAAGGTGCTGTAAATCCTGATGAGTTTTTGGTGTTTAAACCAACATTAGAAAAAGGATTCGAGTCGATCATCGAGAAGAAGATGGGCGTGAAGGAAATCAAAATGATTTACGGAACAAACCCCGGGGAAATGGTGCGAACGATTCCTGTAGAAGAAGATATTCAAAAGGAATTCTGTATTGGTGATGAGCATGTTTTGCAAATTGCCAAATGGGTTTCTATCATCGAAAAATATTATACAGAACTAAGAGGTGTTTATTGCCCAATGGATGTTGAATGGGCTATTGATGGTTTAACGCAAAAGTTGTTCATCGTTCAAGCACGCCCAGAAACCATTCATTCCCAAAAACAAAATGGGAAATTAATTGAATACAAAATCTTAGACAATCATAGAGCTCAGAAAAAAATAGTTGAAGGTATTGCCGTTGGTGATAGAGTTTCTTCTGGAAAAGTGAAAATCCTATATAGTTTTGATGGCCGTGATGGGAGTATGGACGGAGCCGATTTTCAAGCTGGGGATGTCTTAGTTACAGATATGACCGACCCAGATTGGGAACCATTAATGAAAAAAGCAGCTGCCATTGTAACCAATAAAGGTGGTAGAACTTGTCATGCAGCAATTATTGCTCGCGAGATGGGCGTTCCAGCAATAGTGGGTTGCGGTAATGCTACAGAGCTACTTAAGAATGGTTTGGAGGTTACTATTTCTTGTGTCGAGGGAGATACTGGAATTGTCTACGAAGGAGATATTCCTTTTGAAATTATAGAAACAGATCTTAGTGATGTACCTGAAGTTGATGTGCCAGTGATGTTGAATGTAGCTTCTCCAGATATGGCTTTCCAATTTAGTCATATCCCAAATGCAGGTGTTGGGTTAGCCAGAGAGGAATTTATCATAAACAATTATATACAAGTTCATCCACTTGCTTTAATGAAGCATAAGCAGTTGGAGGATCCTGAATTAACTGAAGCGATTGAAAAGCTTACGGAAGGTTATGAAGATGAGGAGACATTTTTTGTAAAGCGTCTGTCTTACGGGATTGCCAAAATAGCGGCTGCTTTTTATCCTAAAAAAGTGATTGTTCGATTCTCAGATTTTAAAACCAATGAGTATTATAATATGCTCGGAGGTAAATATTTTGAGCCAAAGGAAGAAAATCCAATGATTGGATGGCGCGGTGCTTCAAGGTATTATTCTGACACCTATAAAGCTGCCTTCGGCTGGGAGTGTAAAGCTATTAAGCGAGTGCGCGAAAAGATGGGTTTAGACAATGTTACCGTGATGATTCCGTTCTGTAGAACGGTTGAGGAATTACATAAAGTTTATGATGTAATGGCTCAAAATGATTTGCGTAGAGGTGAAAATGGTTTGGAAGTTTTCTTGATGGCAGAGCTTCCTTCGAATATTATTTTAGCGGATCAATTTGCCCCTCATATTGATGGTTTCTCTATTGGTTCCAACGATTTAACACAATTGACTTTAGGCTTAGACAGAGATTCTGCTTTGGTAGCCCATATTTATGATGAGCGCAATCTAGCGGTAAAAAGGTCTATTTCGAATTTAATTAAGACGGCTAAAGAATTTGGTGTTAAAGTGGGGATTTGCGGGCAAGGACCTTCCGATTTCCCCGACTTTGCTCAGTTCTTAGTCGAAGAGGGAATTGACTCTATTTCGGTTACTCCTGATTCGGTTTTAAAAACTTTAAAAGCACTCTCTTCAAAAGAGTATGTTTCATAGTGATGTTTTGTTTTGATTGAAAATTGCCGCTTTTCAGCGGCAATTTTCTTTTGTATTAATTATTGAGTAGGGTAAATGAAAGGAGCTAATTAGTTTCCTTTTTATGATTCCCGAAAAAATTCATACTTTAATCTCATGAACGAAAATCACATATCCCATAAAAAACCATTTTTCCCGATTAATGAGCCTTTAATGGATTATTTGAGGAAGTATTCTCGGGAACTTAAGATCCCTGTGAGGTACCTCGATTTAAAACACTTTTTTACCCTTGTACCTCTCGAGGATAAGGACGGAAACCCAACGCTATGGGAGACGGCTTTGTATAGCGACTCTGAGATGAAGGAGTTAAACGTAGGCTTGACAGAGATTTACTCCATTTTGAAGTCTGATGGCACCACACATATAGACCATTTATCCGTTGACCGGATAGATTTTTGTGCTTTCGGTAATTCTCAACCCTTTAGAGTGAAAATTATCAATCAGCTGAATGATAACTACGATTATTTTTACGTGAAAAGAATGGATGCTTCTCGTATTTATGGCTTGGAGTTAGAGCATATTTTATCGCCGAATAAAATAAATTATCTGATGTATAATGACACCATTGTTGAAGAGCATATTGTAGGGATCCCAGGCGATCAGTTCATTGATATAAACCTGAAGCAAAAAGGGCATAATGAAGTTCGTTTGTCAAAAGAGTTTGTGAAGTTTAACGAGCGATGTTTTATCAGACTCTTGGGCGATATGCGCTCCTACAATTTTGTGGTGGATATGACGCCCGATTTGGATCAGTTACAATATAGAATTCGAGCCATCGATTTTGATCAGCAGTCTTACGAAGGAAGGAAGAATATTTACCTTCCTCAATATTATAAAGAGAATCAGCCTTTTGTAGATATGGCTATGAAACACATGACTCTCGAAACGGTTCATCAATATCAATTGGAAGAAAGAGCGTTGATGGCTAAGCGACTTCGATTGGCAAAATATCAAGTGAAAGAATTGATGGAGGCTATGACTAACGACGACTTGTCGAGCATTGCAAATATCAGTCAGTTGAAAACTGATTTAGCAAAACATTATAATGATAAATCATTCTTGAAATGTGAGAAGATGGGAGAGGTTGTTCAAGCTTGTTTAGATACTTTACATTATCATTAAATTGTTGATGAAATCAAAAAAAAACTCCCCGAATTCTGGGAGTTTTTTTTTGAAAATGAATTTCATTTATAATTTACTGGTCACCGTTCATCAGTCACGGCTCACGAATTAAGCTTGTCTTCCAGGGTACACTTTTAATGCTTCGTCGATAATGCTAATAGCGTCTTTTAAATCAGAAGTATTCAGTACGTAAGCAATGCGTATTTGTTGTTTCCCAATTTCTGGAGTCGAGTAGAATCCTTCGGCAGGGGCAACCATAACGGTTTTGTTATTCCAGTTAAACTCTTCTAACAGCCACTGCGCAAATTTATCGGCATCATCAACAGGAAGTTGAGCGATACAATAAAAAGCTCCAGAAGGATTCGGGCAAATTACGCCTTTAATTTTATTTAAACCTTCAATCAACACATCTCTACGCTCCACATACTCTTCAATAACTTCAGTAAAGTAATTGTCGGGGGTGTTTAAGGCAGCTTCACCAGCAACCTGTCCAAAAGTAGGAGGACTCAAGCGAGCCTGAGCAAATTTTAATGCAGTTGCTAATAATTCTTGATTACGAGAAACCAAACAGCCTACACGTGCTCCACACATGCTGTAGCGTTTCGAAACAGAATCGATTACGATAGCGTGTTGATCTAAGCCTTCCATTTCCAATACAGAAATGTGTTTTTTCCCGTCGTAAGTAAACTCTCTATATACTTCATCAGCAATCAGGAATAAATCGTGTTTTAAAACGATTTCCTTCAAAGAGTTTAATTCTTCTTGGGAGTATAAATAACCTGTTGGATTACCAGGGTTACAGATTAATATTGCTTTTGTGTTTGGTGTAATCAATTTTTCAAACTCTGAAATCGAAGGTAGTGCAAAGCCACTTTCGATACTCGAAGTAATTGGTTTTATCTTTACACCAGCAGAAGTTGAAAACCCATTATAGTTAGCGTAAAATGGTTCTGGGATAATGATTTCATCACCTTCGTCCATAATACTATTCAAAGCCATAGTAATTGCTTCGGAACCACCTGTAGTTACCAGGATATTGCTGTGGTCTACAACTATACCCACATTTTGGTAATACTTCGCTAATCCTTCTCTGTAGGATTGGAATCCTGCAGAGTGGCTGTAGGCCACAACATTCGGCTGAAAGTTTCTGATAGCCTCCAAAGCTACTTCAGGGGTTTTGATGTCGGGCTGACCGATATTCAAATGGATCACTTCTGTTCCGCGAGCTTTTGCAGCTTCGGCAAAGGGAACTAACTTACGAATTGGCGATTCGGGCATACGAAGCCCTTTGGCTGAAATCTTTGGCATTATCTTATTTTTATAAACTTTTGGTCAAAAAAAATGTCCCGCACTAAGGCGGGACAAATTTCTTAAATTATCTGGAATAAATCGCTTATTTACGCGGTTTTGCAACAGGAGTTCCAATAACTGGTTTTTTAACCGGTGTAGTCTCTAGAGTTTCAGCAGCTAAAACTTTTCCTTTAATACGAATCACCTTTGTAGCATCAGTGTTAGCGTTCGAACTAATGGTTACACTTTTGTTAAATGCACCAATTCTTTTCGTGTCGTATTTTACTTTAATCACATGGCTTGCACCTGGAGCAATTGGTTCTTTTGGCCATACAGGGACTGTACATCCACAACTACCTTTAGAATTAGAAATGATTAAAGGTGCATCTCCAGTGTTGGTGAACTTGAATTCGTAAGTCCCATTACCGTGTTGCTCGAAAGTACCGAAATCGTGAATTTCTTTTTCAAAAGAGATTTCTTGTGCTTGAGAAGCTACTGTACCCATCAAAGCGAAAACGCAGGCTAAAATTAATTTCTTCATCATTTATGTGTTTCTAGGTTATTTCTTTTTGAACTTCTACAAATCTAATAGATTCTATAAAACTGCCAAAACATAGCGCTATGTATATTGTTAAGGCTCTGTTAAAGGGTGATAAGTCGCTATAATCTGGTTGGAAATATGGCGTTTTCAGTATTCATTACTAATCATTTCTTAGTTAGTTTTGAGTTGTGAATTGAAAATCATCATGTCTTATTCCTTTCACTTTACCCTCCCATAATCATCCCAACAACTAACGTCTAACAACCACCAACCATTCAGAACTATTCGTAAATTTGGACTTCAAACAAACATCTATGCTTCAGTATACACTTTCCTATAATCATCCACACCGTCATTTTATTGATATTCAATTTTGTATTGATAATCATAATAGCGAAGAATTGATTTTACAATTACCTGCATGGCGTCCGGGGAGATATGAACTAGGAAACTTTGCTAAGAATATTCAGTATTTTAAAGTAGCTGATGCTAATGGGAATCCATTGAAGTTTGAAAAAATTAGCAAGGATAGTTGGAAAGTTTCTACGGTGAATATTCCGGACATTATTGTTTCTTATAACTATTATGCCAACGAATTAAATGCTGGATCTACTTATCTGGATGAAAAGCAACTGTATGTAAATGGTGTGAATTGCTTGCTTTTTATACCGAATAGAATGGAGGAGGAGTGCTCAGTTGATCTTCATATTCCAGACGATTATCAAATTGCTTGTTCTTTGAAAAAGGAAGGTAAGCTTTTATTAGCTTCTAATTTTGACGAATTGGTGGAGAGCCCTTGGGTGGCTTCAGCATCTTTGCAATACAAGTCGTACAAAGTGGAGGGAATCATATTCCATATTTGGTTTCAAGGAACTTGCGCTCCTGATTGGTCACGAATATTAAAAGATTTTGAGGCTTTTACCATAGAGCAGATTAAAGATTTTACAGCTTTCCCAGTTTCAGAATACCATTTTATCAATCAAATACTTCCTTATAAAGCTTACCACGGTGTTGAGCATACAGCAAGTACAGTAATCTCTTTAGGGCCGGGTGAGGACTTAATGGGTGAAAAACTTTACGATGCTTTATTAGGTGTTTCGTCTCACGAATTATATCACACATGGAATGTAAAGCAAATACGTCCAAAGGCTCTTTTGCCATATGATTATAGCAAAGAGAATTATTCCCGAATGGGTTATCTCTACGAGGGGGTAACTACCTATATGGGCGATTTGTATTTGAAGCGCTCGAAGGTGTTTTCTGATCAAGAGTTTTATAAAACTCAAGAGGAGAATTTAGTTAAACATTTTCACAATGGTGCTAGACGTAATATGTCTGTTGCCGATTCTAGTTTCGATACTTGGCTGGATGGCTATGTAATGGGAATCCCAAATCGAAAAGTTTCTATCTATACCGAAGGGGCTTTATGTGCTTTGATGCTCGATATTCATTTCTTAGAACGAAGTAATGGTCAGCTGTCTTTAAGAGATTTAATTACTAAACTTTATCAGGATTATGCTTGTAAAGGGAAGGGGCTTTCGGAAGAAGATTATATCCACGAGCTGATAAGTTATGGAGGTGATACCGCTAGAGAGATTGTAGAAAACCATATCTATGGAACAAATGACTTTAGAGCATCTTTAGATGAAGCCTTGTCTTTAGTAGGTTTACAAATTGTTGAAGAAGAAAATAAAGATGTCTTTGCTTCGTGTTTGGGATTGAAAACCCTCCGTAAACAAACGGAGTTTCATATAAAACAAGTGCTCTTAAATTCTATTGCTGATCGAGCAGAAATCGCCGAAGGTGATATTATCCTTTCGATTGATGGAGAGGTGATTAGTAAAGATCTTTTAAGCATATTAAAAGAAAAAGATTCGGCAGTATTTAAGGTGAAAAGGCGCTTTGAGACCATTGAGATAGAATTGCCTTTGAAGACTAAATCGCATTACCCTTTGTATAAGATAGTGCCCATGGAAACGATTTCGGAACAGCAGAAAAGTTTGTTTGAGAAATGGTCGGGCTGTTAGGAGACAGTTTTGAGTTGGGCTGGTTAATATTCGCTGTTTTAGTAAAAAGTATCAAGTACAAGGTAGCTTAGTGATTTAGTAAATAATGTCTTCGTCTTGGTCATCTTCAAATTAATCGACCACCGCCTACAGGCCACATTATTTAACAGCAATCATCGAAATTTCCACATTCACATCTTTCGGTAAACGAGCTACTTCTACGGTTTCTCTAGCAGGGAAATCTGCTGTGAAATATTGGTCGTAAACGGCGTTAATACGACTAAAATTATCCATATCAGAAATAAAAATAGATGTCTTAATAACATGATCGAAAGTCATTCCAGCTTCAGCTAAAACTGCATTCATATTCTCCATTACTTGCTGCGTTTCATCCTCAATAGAGTCCATTATTAAATCGCCAGTTTGGGGATTGATTGCAATCTGCCCAGAGGTGTATAGGGTGTTTCCAGAGAGTACAGCTTGAGAATAAGGACCTATTGGAGCAGGAGCATTGGTAGTTTCTATGATAGTCTTCATATTATTGTTTAGTTTTGTCGCAATTGCAATGCTAAGATATGAAAGTCCTCATCATAGACAATTACGATTCCTTTACTTATAATTTGGTGCACTTAATTGAGTGTTTTACCGATGATTATGAAGTATGGCGTAATGATGCTATAGACATGCTTAAAGTCTCAGATTTCGATGCAATATTGTTGTCGCCAGGCCCAGGCCTCCCTAATGAGTCTGGATTAATGCTTGAATTGATTAAGCAATACGTTTCTTCTAAACCAATTTTGGGAATCTGTTTGGGTTGTCAAGCCTTAGGAGAATACTTTGGTGCTGAGCTTTACAATATGAAAGCCGTGAAGCATGGATTGCAAACTCCAATCAAAATAATCGATCATAAGAATCTGTATGAAGGACTTCCAAATACTATCGAAGTAGGACGTTACCATTCTTGGGCATTGAAGCTAAAGGATGATTCTAATTTGATTCCTACTGCTTATGATGAGCAAAACACCCTCATGTCATTTCGTCATAAAGATTTAGCTGTTTACGGAATCCAGTACCATCCCGAGTCTATTATGAGCCCAGACGGGTTAAAGTTAATAGAGAACTGGATGAATTCAATTAAAGGCTAGAGAGTCTAAAAGTCGTAGAAACTTTTTCTCTTATTTAATTTCAAATCTTGTAGTACAGCAGATTTCACACTAATGCTGATATTATAGCTTTGTCGGAAACCGTATGGAATCCAATTAAAGCGCAGTTCCCAACAATGCAAGTCGCGATAGAAATCAAGTGATGTATAAGAAAGTTCTTTTAGGTCGAAATCGTATCCCGATCGGAAACCAATCTTCCATTTGTCGGTAAGACGAATGTTTCCATTAAAGTTTAAGGTTTGTCTGATGACAGTCTCCAAGCTTGGTTTATTGTAATTGTAGGAGTAATTGACGCTCAAATTCCATGGTATATTAAAGTCTACATAGTCTTCAGGGTGATTCTGAATCATTTCTAATTGCTGATCAGAGCCTTGTGCCTGTGGATTTGTACTATTCTCCTCAGTGCTTTTTAATTTCCAACTAAGTGCTATGTTAAATGCGGTGAGACGACCTAAGGTCCAAGATTCTTTCCAAGCATAAGTATCTATTCTGGAACCGCCCTCATCTAATAAGTAAGGGTCGATATCACTACGATATTTGATACTCATATTAGGTGATAATTGAGTCGTACCGTTCAGTTTGAATTTCGAGAGTTTATACTCTTCATTTGCGAGATTGTAGGAGCCAGTAAAACTCAAGTTTTTAAAGATGGCCACCTTTTTAAAACCAGCTAAACTGTCTTTTTTATTTCTAATTTTAATCTCGAGGTTGTTATTGAATCCAAAGCTAATATTTCCCGATTTCCCCGATGGAGCAGTGCCAAATAAACCTTCTTCATAGTAAGAGTACATTCGTTCAGTACCAGCACTATCGCTCTGAACCCAATCGTAATAGCCCCATGATTCTTCGCTAAAGTCTGGTCTATAGCTAAAGGTGATACTTGGTGAGAATACATGGCGTATAGCTTTAATATTCTTTCCATTTAATTGAACCATCCCGTAGACCTTGGTACTCATTCGTAGATTGGTATTGAAGTCTCTTACAGCTCTAAGTCCAGAAATAGTATCTGTATTTATTTGTAGTTCATCCTCGTTCCAAGTATTTTCAATTCTATTAAAGTACCAACGTTCGTTATAGTTTGCACTCGGACTAACATCAATGTATTTGAAAAGTTTGAATGAGCTACTGATTGGGATTCTATGGTTAAAACCGTATTTCATATCATCAAGGCTTTCTTTTCTAAAGAGAAGGCTATCGATGGTATTTATTTGATTCTTTGCATTTAAACTATAAGTCAAGCCTATTTTTTCGTACCATTTTTGCTTTCCAACCCTCACTTTTCGCTCAAATGGATTGATGCGATTCATCGTGAAAGCAACATCTGGCAGTTTTAAATTTACCGTATTATTTAAGGTGTTTTGACTGTGACGTAAGTTAGCCGATAAATTAAATGGTTTTCCTGCCCACGAATAGCTGTAGGAAACATTCGACTCCAAAGTATTTTTCAGATAATCGTTACTTTGGTACGCATTGTACTTGTTAAAAGTACTAGTACCCGCATTTACTTTTGCGCTAAACCTTCGATTCGGATGTGCTTTTGCATCCTGATTATGAGTCCAATTAATAAAGAAGTCTCTATTTTCTGAAAAGTTGGGTAGATTCTCTTCTCCTAAAATGTTTTTAGCATAACTCAAACTGAAATTACCATTGTAGTGGTAGCGCTTTTTATAAGAGCTTTGAGCTTTTAATTTCCAACTTCCGAGGGTGTATATGTCTCCACGAAGAGCCATGTCCATATGTTCACTTAAACTAAAATAATAACCACCATTACGGAAGTTATAACCTCTAGTTGGAGAGTAACCATAGGTAGGCATGATAACCCCTGAGCTTTGTTTATCTTGATTAGGGAAAAAGCCAAATGGAACAAACAGTGGGCTAGGGATTCCCGCGATGACTAGATTTGCTGGTCCAGTAACAATTTTATCGCCAGGAATTATCTTTAATTTTTTTGCTCCAATATAAAAATGAGGTTCGTCAAGAGAACAAGTAGTGTATTTACTACTGCTGATAAACATAGAGTTGTCGACTCTTTTCTTGAGTTCATCACCGTGAATATAGCCTTCTCCATCTTGAGTTTTAAGGCCTTTTATTTTTCCTTTTTTCGTAGTGAAATTATAACGTATGCTTTCGCAATGATAGGTTTTCCCACCCTCTTTAAATATGGGATTACCAATAATGGTTCCAGTGCTGTCGGCGATACCCACAGCATAAACCGTATTGTCATTCCAGTCAAGTATAATATGTTCGGCTTTTAATTCTATGTCTTCATAATTAACTTGAGCCAGATGATAGAGCAGAACTTGCTGACTTTGTAGTTTAATGATGGTGGAATCTTTTGCTACATAGTGAACCTCCGATTGAATGAAGCTAGTTTCTTTTTTCAGGGTATCCGAAACCTCTGTCTGAGCAAGTGTTACCAGAGGAAATACGAGCCAAGATAGAAGACTGAACAAAAGCTTATTTCGAAGCGGTGCTGACAATTGAATATTCTTTTTATTTTTGTTTAATAATAGCTACAAAACTAACTAAAAAAAACTTCCAAAGGTGAAACGAGTTTTCGCAATTTTTCTTGTCTTTTATTCTTTTCCTGTATGGTCTTATTTATTATCATCCGATTTTCATGTGGGTGTAAAAAAAGTAATTATCGATGCTGGTCACGGAGGACGTGATCCAGGAAACCTTGGAACGGGAAGATATAAAACTCGTGAAAAAGATGTCGTTTTAGATGTCGCCCTTCAAGTTGGAAAGTATATTGAGGAAAACCTCGAAGGAGTAGAGGTGCTCTATACCCGTAAGGACGACAGTTATCCGGAATTATACGAGCGTACCTCGTTCGCTAATTCTGAGAAAGCCGATTTGTTTATCTCTATTCATTGCGATGCCTTTACTAATCCACAAGCATCTGGTTGTTCCTCATTCGTAGTGGGGACGAATCATGGTAAGCACTCGCGGATTGCTATCAAAGAGAATCCTACGATAAAATCTGATGAGGATAGGATTAACTACGGAGATTTTAATATTAACAGCCCTGAATATACAATCGAAGTAGGCTTATATCAGAAGCTCTACGAGAAAAATAGCCTTTCACTAGCTGAAAAAATTCAAAGACAATTTCGCGAGCGTGTTAATAGAAAGGATAGAGGAGTAAAGCGCGAACCATTGTATGTTACTAGTCGTGTTGCCATGCCTTCGGTACTCGTTGAATTAGGATTCTTAACCAATCCTAATGAAGAGGATTTTTTAAATTCTGAACAAGGTAAAAGCTATATGGCCTCTGCTATTTATAGAGCCCTGAAAGATTATATACACGAACAAGAAGGGGTAATTGAGGATGTTAAAGATATCCAGCAAATTATTGAGTCCGATAGCAATGATTCCGCTCCTATAGTTGTGCCTCAAGAGGAACAAGTGCCATTGGTAAATACTTTCCTCTCGGTTCAAATATTATCGTCATCAATTGTGCTCGATCAATCAAAAGCACCTTTATCTGAGCTTTCTAATTGCTTTTGTCTTCAAAATATGAGCCTTTATAAATATTTTAGTGGCAAACACACTAATTTAGAAGAGGTCAAAATACATCAACAGAAGCTTGTTAATCAGGGTTTTACTGATTGCTTTGTGGTAGGCGTGCATAATAATGCTAAAGTCCCAATTTCAAAGGCTTTAGAACTCCTTAAATAATTTTGTATTTTTGAAATTCTTATAATTAATTAGATGAGACAAACGAAAGAAATAATCATAGGATTGAGCACCTTTGTAGCTCTGATAAGCTTTATTTGGGGTTATAATTTTCTGAAGGGTAAAAATGTATTCACCCAAAAAAGAGATTATTATGCCTTTTACGAGCACGTTCATGGTCTTGAGGTCGGTCGTCCGGTTACTATTAATGGTTTTAAAATTGGTCAAGTAACTGATATTACCTTTGATGCTTCATTCGGAGGAAAGCTCTTAGTTGATTTTCATATTTCAGAACCAATGGAATTTTCGAGCGACTCAAAAGTTCAGATTTACGATATGGATATTATGGGGGCTAAGGGAGTAGAGCTAATTATTGGCTCAAATACAGAATTGGCTACACCCGGAGATACATTGGTTGGCGAGATTAAAATATCTCTAACAGAGCAGGTAACCAAGCAGTTTGTTCCTATTAAAGATGGAACGGAGAAGTTGATTAGCGTTTTAGATTCTACATTAAAGTCTATTACCCTTTTAACTAATAAAGCCAGCGAACTTATTGAAGCCAATCATACGAGTATCACAAATGCGGCAGGTAATATAGATACTTTAGCTGAGGCGCTGAATAACCAAAGAAAAGATTTCGAAATTGTAATCTCCAATTTGAAAAAATTCAGTAGCGATTTGGTGGATAGCGATATTGACCAAACAGTTAAGCAGGTTGGTCTTACCATGAAGAATTTCGATAGTATCTTACAAGAGATTCAGCTTGGTGAGGGCTCACTAGGGAAATTAGTGAAAGATGCTGAGCTTTATACAGGGATGACTAAGTCGATGACTCAATTAGAAGCATTACTAAAAGATATGAGAGAGCATCCGAAGCGATATGTTCACTTTTCTATGTTTGGTAAGAAGGAAAGTCCAGTAGATACTATAAAATAAAAAGATACTTATGGGAATTTCTAATCTAATTTTCGCTCTATTCCTAGGGGCAGCAGCTTTCCTTTTTGGGAAGAATGCATTGAAGATTAAACGAAATATTATGTTGGGTAGAGATCTTGATCGATCTGATAATCCGGCACAACGATGGAAAACCATGGCTCGCGTAGCGCTTGGTCAATCGAAGATGGTGGTTCGACCTATAGCGGGATTTCTACACATTTTGGTTTATTTAGGTTTTGTGATTATTAATATTGAAGTACTGGAGATTGTTATCGATGGCCTCTTGGGAACGCATCGTATATTTTCTCCATTAGGAGCTTTATATGATTTCCTTATTGGTTCCTTCGAGATTTTGGCGCTATTAGTTTTAGTAGCCTGTGTCATCTTTTTAATCCGCAGAAACATTATCCGTTTGAAGCGTTTTGTAATGAAAGAGATGGATGGATGGCCTAAGACGGATGCCAATCTTATTCTAATTTTTGAGATTTTGTTGATGTCTGCTTTCCTAACTATGCAAGCTGCCGATCTAAATCTTCAAAATGCTGGCTATCCACATTATATTCAAGCGGGTAGTTTCCCTGTGAGTTCATGGATAGCCCCATTATTTTCTTCTTTGACTCCTGAAACTAATTTCATGATCGAGAGAGGAATGTGGTGGTTTCACATTTTAGGAATCTTTGCATTCTTAAATTATATCCCTTATTCAAAGCATTTCCACATTTTATTGGCATTTCCGAATACTTATTTCTCTAATTTGAAACCTAGTGGACAGTTTACGAATATGGAAGCAGTGACTAAAGAAGTTCAGATGATGATGGACCCAAATGCAGATCCATTTGCGGCTCCAGCTGAAGGTGATACTGATGAGGAACCTCAACGTTTTGGTGCTAAGGATGTGAACGATTTGAATTGGGTACAACTGATGAACGCCTATACTTGTACAGAGTGTGGTCGTTGTACTTCAGAATGTCCAGCCAGTCAAACGGGGAAATTATTATCTCCTCGTAAAATCATGATGGATACTCGCGACCGATTAGAAGAATATGGAGAGAACATAGCAAAGAATGGTGCCGAGAGTCACGACGGTAAATTCTTGTTAGATGATTATATCACTCGCGAAGAATTATGGGCTTGTACTTCATGTAATGCATGTACGGATGCTTGCCCAATAAATATCGATCCCCTATCAATTATTATGGATATGCGTAGATATTTGGTGATGGAGGAGTCGGCAGCACCTACAGAGTTAAACATGATGTTTACCAATATAGAAAATAATGGTGCTCCTTGGCAATTCCCTGCTGTTGATAGATTGAACTGGAAAGACGAAGTTTAAGATGGAAAATAAGAATAGACTTTATGTGCCTACCATGGCCGAAATGATGGCCAAAGGTGAAAGCCCAGATGTTTTATTTTGGGTTGGTTGTGCTGGTAGCTTCGACGACAGAGCGAAGAAAATAACCAAAGCCTTTGTGAAGATTTTGAATCACTTGGATTATAGTTTCGCAGTTTTGGGAACCGAAGAATCTTGTAGTGGTGATCCTGCCAAAAGAGGGGGGAATGAGTTTTTATTTCAGATGCAAGCCATGGCCAATATCGAGGTGATGAACGCTTATGAGGTAAAACGCATTGTGACTACTTGTCCGCATTGTTTTAATACCTTGAAAAACGAGTATCCAGAATTAGGAGGTAAGTTTGAGGTGATACACCACACACAGCTTTTACAGTCTTTAATTGATGAAGGACGTTTAACAGTTGAAGGTGGAGCCTTCAAAGGAAAGCGTATTACTTTTCACGATCCTTGTTATTTGGGTAGAGCAAACAATATTTTTGAAGCACCTCGTTCTCTAATAAATAGCCTCGATGCTGAATTAGTTGAAATGAAGCGCTGTAAAACACGCGGTTTGTGTTGTGGAGCTGGCGGAGCTCAAATGTTTAAAGAGCCCGAGAAAGGCGATAAAGACATCAATATTGAGCGTACAGAAGAAGCTTTGACTACGAAGCCGGATATTATTGCTACAGGATGTCCATTCTGTAATACGATGATGACCGATGGTATCAAAAATAAAGATAAAGAAGCAGAGGTGAAAGTTTTGGATTTAGCCGAGATGATTGCTACTGCTAATGATTTATAAGTTATGTGGGTTGATTTTGATCAGTTAGCACTTGATAGTCGCGTTTGGATCTTTCAAAGCGACCGTTTAATGAATGCTGAAGAAGAGTTGGTTGTAGATAGCCAAGTCAAGGATTTTATTTCGCAGTGGGCAAGCCATGGAGCTTCCATGCATGCTTCTCATATTGTTTTACACCATTGTTTTGTGGTTATTGCTGCCGATGAGCAAAAGCAATCCGCTTCAGGATGCTCAATAGATTCTTCTATGGTAGTATTCAAGCAATTAGAAAAGCAATTAGGGCTTTCTTTCTTTGATCGTTTTGCTATTGCCTATAATGATGGTGAACAGGTGAAGGTGGTGAAGCAAGCTATTTTTAAGGGCTTAATTGCTGAAGGTGTAATTTCTGAAAACACGATTGTGTTTAATAACCTTGTTAGTTCCAAAGAACAATTCTTAAATACTTGGGAGCTTCCTATAAAGGAATCCTGGCATAAAAGGTATTTGTAAGTTTAGAGTTGTTAGTTAACAGTTGTTCGTTTATGGTTCAAACTAATACATAAAAAAAAGTCCACGCATCGCGTGGACTTTTTTTGTTGCCATTTAGCGAGTGAACAGGCATTCTATTTGAGACTATTCACAAAAAAAAAGGTTGACTCATCGAGTCAACCTTTTTTAAAAATTGTTATAGTCTATATTCTTAGAAGAATAAGCTAAAGTTAACACCTAAGTTAAAGTCTGTACCTTTTAAGTCTTCAGAATTAACGATGTAGTTGTCAGAATCATAAGATTTACGCTCACCGTTCATGAAAACTAAGTTTACGAATGGCTCAATAGCGAAGTGCTCTCTCCAAACAATTGTGTAACCTAATCCAAGTGCAAAGTTCATTGTCTTGTCTGCAGCTTCAATAATTTCATTACCTTCAGATGGAGCAACAACCCATACAGGAGTTCCGTCTGGATTGAATACTGGTAATCCGTCTTGTGTAGCTTGAGTACCTGCATGTTCAATATATTCTACAGTTTCAGTAGATCTGTTAAGTGAACTCAATTGAATTTCAGTAAACAAATTGTTAGAAACATAGTAACGAGCAAAAACACCAAGTTCTGCTAGTGAAGAGTTTAATTCAATCGATTCAGAAGTACTGTTGTGTGTGTCGAAGTTAATCAATGCACCAATAGCTACACCATCTTGAACGAAGTAACCTACTTTTGGAGTGATTGCTAAATCAGACCAAGCTGTTTCTGTAAGGTTGCTACCAGCACCCAATAATACAGTTCCTTTACGAGTTTGTGCATCAGAAGTTAAGGCGAAGGCCAATACTACTGTTAGCGAAAGAATAATCTTTTTCATACCTGTTGAAAATTAGTTTTTCGTGTTATTATCTCCTCTTTGAAAGCGTGAATTTAAGAAAAAAACAAACACTTCAAAGAATTACGGCTTTTATTCTTCCTTTTCAAGAAAGAATCGTGCCACTTACTTTTCATTGGTAAAGAAAATGAAAAAAAATGAATATTCGTAGTGAATCCCTTAAAGAGCCTCAATTTTTTCAAGTATAACATCCATTTCTCTCCAAATAAAACCTTTCAAAATAAAGTCATTTAGCTGAATTTTATCTATTGGGTAGAGCTTTGCGTCAGGTTCTTTATAGAAATGAATACTTTCTATGGCTTTATTTAGTAGTCTGATATTCATATTGCTACATATTATTTTGTTTACTCCTTTAAGGCTTCTCTTGGACTCGTCTTGTACAAAATAGATGCTCTCGCCATTCCCCTTTACTTCTATATTACTTAGTTCATTCTTGGCGAAGTAGGCTTCCATATTTTTCCCACTAATTTGGTTGAATGCATTGCTGTCAACCTGAGAAACGATAAAACTGTGGTTGTTTAGACTAGCTCGGTGTAGATTATTCTCCTTAAAAAAGAGTGAAAGAGTGTCAGATGTAAGCTGGTAATCTTCCAGCCACATAGTAGGATCTACATTCATAACGAGCATTTCTTCTTCGGGAAGGTAAGTTAGCGAGTCGCATGATCCAATAATAGCATCACTCTTATAGCTTACATTATAATAAGCCTTGAGTAAATTGTTGCTAGCAATTTGTTCATTTCGCAAGGTATCGGCAACTAATAGTAATGTGTCGTCTTCAAAAGGGAACATACAATAAGTATTACTGTATGAAAGCGCCTCTTGCATATGATTTGTAAAATAAGTGCTGTCTGCAAATAAATGGTAATTATTATCTCGTTCCTTTATATGTACTTGATTACTTAAAAAGGCCTCTCCCTTTATTTGATCTATCCAACCCTGTTGAGCATAGATGTCCAAATCGTCATTTACTATATAGCCATTACCTTGAAAAACTGCATATTCTTTATAATACCAGTAATATACGGTGTCTGCTTCAATAGTTTCCTTAGAAGTATTGATGATCACATGTCCATAAAAGTCGAATTTTTCTTGAGATGCGTGATAAACGCCTCTATCACTAGTCAGTGATTTATCTTCTTGAGTGATAATAGCTCTTTGATCGTAAAAGGCTTGCTCATAATTAAAATTATAGCTCAACTGTTCTCCTCTCAAGTCGAGATCTTTGTGCTCAAGATGAACATCCCCCTCCATCTGCGCAAGCTGATGGTCGCCGTAGTATATCAAATAGTCGCCTGTGAGTGTAAGCGTGTCTCCCTGCCATATTTTGATATCGCTAAAGGCTTCTAGTTTATTTTCACTAGAATAAAAGTAGGCGCTATCACAACTTAGGAATTGCTTGGCATGCTGTACTAAAATATTCCCGTATAACTTTTGGCGATCTTCGTGTTCCTTTTGATTGAATGAAATTTGATCGGCATTAAGAATCTCTATACTGCTTTCTTGCTGTGCACTCACAGTAGTAGTGTATAGTCCGATGAAAAGGAATAGGATGGTTATTATTTTTTTATACATAAAAAAAAGTCCCGCTTTTAAGCGGGACTAATATACAATTATGATTTTCTATGAATTGTCTGAGTTCTATCTGGTCCCACAGAAACGATTGCTATAGGAGTTTCAAGTTCCTTTTCAAGGTAAGTTACATAATCTGTAAGTTCTTTAGGAAGTTGTGATTCATCAGTCATTCCTGTTAAATCTTCTTTCCAACAAGGAAGCTCTTTATATATAGGTTCAATTTTATCGCCTTCGATATTGTACGGAAGGTAGTCGATAATCTCACCGTTGTATTTATAGTGTGTACAAACTTTGATTGAGCTAAATTCACTAAGGATATCAGCTTTCATCATCATTAGTTGCGTAACACCATTTATGTTAATAGCGTATTTTAAAGCTGGAAGATCAATCCAACCACAACGACGTGGACGACCAGTAGTAGCACCAAATTCATTCCCGGCTTTCCGAATTTCTTCACCAGTCTCATCAAATAGTTCTGTAGGGAATGGGCCGCTACCTACTCTTGTACAGTAAGCTTTGAAGATTCCATATACATCACCAATCTTATTTGGTGCAATTCCTAAACCAGTACAAGCTCCTGCTGTAACTGTGTTCGAAGAAGTTACAAATGGATAGGTTCCGAAGTCGATATCCAGCAGAGTCCCTTGAGCACCTTCGGCAAGAATATTTTTACCATCTTTCATAGCGTTCACTAAGTAGTGTTCGCTATCGATAAAGGTTAATTCTTTTAAACATTCAATGGCTTCAAACCATTCTGCTTCCATTGCATTGATGTCGTATTCAAAATCGAAGTGTTTCAGAATTTGAACATGTTTGTCAACAAGTGCTTGGTAGCGCTCTTTGAAGTCGCCTAGCTCAATATCACCTACACGTAAACCGTTTCTACCAGTTTTGTCCATATATGTTGGCCCAATTCCTTTAAGGGTAGAACCAATTTTAGCTTTTCCTTTAGCGTGCTCAGAAGCAGCATCTAGGATGCGGTGACTTGGCAGAATGAGGTGAGCTTTTCTGGAAACTAATAATTTTCCGTTAAAGTTTACACCTAGTTTTGTCAATCCTTCTAATTCCTTTTTGAAAATAATTGGATCAATTACCACACCATTACCGATTACATTTAATGCGGTAGGGTGGAAGATTCCAGAAGGAATGGTATGAAGAACATGTTTGATACCATCAAACTCTAAGGTATGCCCTGCGTTTGGCCCACCTTGAAAGCGAGCTATAATATCGTATTTTGAAGTAAGAACATCAACGATTTTCCCTTTTCCTTCGTCTCCCCATTGAAGACCTAAAAGAACATCTACAGCCATCTTTTGATTTAATTGGACTAGTGTATAGTTGGTTGTTTAGACGCACATTCTTTGCACAAGCCATACATGTTTAGTGCATGATGAACTACTTGGAAGCCAATATTTTCTTCCACAGAGTTTTTGATGTTTTGGATACGTGGATCGCAAAACTCTAAAACCTTTTTACATTCGGTACAAATAAGGTGGTCGTGTTGTTTGTTAGTGAAGCTTTTCTCGTACTGAGCTTGGTTTTCTCCAAACTGGTGCTTGCGTACTAGTTTAGAATCCAAAAGTAGTTCAATCGTATTGTAAAGAGTTGCTCTACTTACCCTGTAATTTTGATTTTTCATTTTGATATAGAGAGTTTCTATGTCAAAATGATCGTCATAATTATAGATTTCCTTAAGTATGGCAAAACGTTCAGGAGTTTTTCGCTGACCGTTTTGTTCTAAAAAGGTGGTGAACACCTGCTTTACTTGATCTTGTATTTTTTTGCTCATTGTGTGATATAGGAGTCAAAAACAAGCCGTAAAATTAAACATTAATTTCAAATAAAGTCTAAGAAACTAAGAGGTTTTCAATTTCCGATTTACTGAGGTAATACCCTCTACTTTTTTGATGCTATCAATTACGCTTTTAAGATGCTTTTTATCGTGAATCATCAAGGTGATAATACCATCGAAGATGCCGTCTGTACTGCGAATGTTGATTGATTGAATATTGATCTTTAAGTTGTTCGATAGTATTTTAGTAATTTCATTTATCAATCCCACTTTATCGATACCCTTAATATTTATGATGGCAATAAAATTTTGTGCATTGCTATCAATCCATTTCGTTTCTAGTATTCTATAGGCGAAATTTGACTGTAGTCGAATAGCATTTGGGCAATTCATTCGATGCACCTTTATTCCTTCTTTGATGGTAGTGAATCCAAATACGTCGTCACCAATAATAGGTGAGCAGCATTTTGATAAGGTGTAATTTAATCGTTCCTCATTGGCCCCGAAAACGAGCGTGTCGTATTTAATTTCCTCTTTTGCTACATGAGGCTTAGTCGGACGTCGGTATAATTTACTTTTAAGATATTGATACCAGCTAGATCTGTTTTTGGCAAATTCTTTAATCATTTTATTGTTTAGTACGCCAGTACCAACATCGTAGAATAAGTTGAGACTCGTTTTGTACTTGAAATAATTTATCATTTCAGTCACTATAGAGTCGTTAAAAGGAAGCTTTATATGCTTAAGTTTACGTTTTAAAATCTCTTTACCTTCTGCAGCAATAATTTTTTGCTCATCTTTAAGAGAACTTTTAATTTTATTTTTTGCCTTGGCGGTAACCACATAGTTTAGCCAGTTTTTTTTAGGTTTCTGCTTTTGTGAGATGATTACTTCCACTTGGTCGCCACTAATTAATTTATGACTAAGGGGCACCAATTTCCCATTTACTTTACAGCCTAGGCAACTAGCGCCCACTTGGGAGTGAATATCGAAGGCGAAATCTAGGGCAGAAGCTCCTTTGGCGAGCGTACGTAAATCTCCTTTTGGAGTGAAAATAAAAATCTCTTCGGAATATAGGTTTAGTTTGAATTCTTCCAAGAAATCAACCGCATTAGCATCGGGGTTTTCTAGTAATTCCCGAATTTCGGTAATCCATCCTTCTAGGTTGCCGTCTTTAGTTTTCCCTTCTTTTTGTTTGTATTTCCAATGAGCTGCGTATCCTTTCTCAGCAATTTCGTCCATTCTTTTAGTCCTCACCTGAACCTCTACCCATTTTCCTTTGGGCCCCATCACTGTAGTGTGAAGCGATTCATAGCCATTTGCTTTGGGGGTTGAAATCCAATCACGCAATCTATCGGGGTTGGGGCGGTAATGGTCGGTGATAATAGAGTAAGCCTTCCAGCAATCAGCCTTTTCATTCTCCTTATCTGAGTCAAGGATAATTCGAATGGCAAATTTATCGTAGACCTCTTCAAAACTCACCCCTTGTTTCATCATCTTTTTTCGAATAGAATAGATTGATTTTGGGCGCCCTTTAATGGAGAAGAGTAATTTGTGTTCCTTCAAGTTTCTTTTTAAAGGTTTGGTAAATTGCTGAATGTATTTTACTCGATTATTTTTAGTCTCGTTTAATTGTTGCGCTAGCTCTCTATACACTTCAGGCTCTGTATACTTAAGTCCCAAGTCTTCTAATTCGGTTTTGATGGAGTAGAGTCCAAGTCGATGCGCCATAGGGGCGTATACATAAAGGGTTTCGGAGCCTGTTTTTTGTTGTTTATGTCTAGGCATCGACTCCAAAGTGCGCATATTGTGCAGGCGATCGGCAAGTTTAATCAGGATTACTCTAACATCGTCAGACATAGTCAGTAGCATCTTTCTGAAATTCTCAGCTTGTAGAGAAATGTCCTGATCGTAAACTTCTTCTATTTTGGTTAGACCATCTATAATCTGTCTGACTTTCGAGCCAAACATCCGTTCCATATCGTCTAAGGTGTATTCAGTATCCTCAACTACATCGTGTAATAATGCGCAAGCTATTGATGTTGCTCCTAAGCCAATATCTTTCGCTACAATGCGAGCAACGTCTATTGGATGGTAGATATAAGGTTCTCCAGATTTGCGACGCATATCACTATGTGCTTCAACGGCTAGATTAAAGGCATTGCGAATCAGGGCCTTATCTTCATTGCTTAATCGACCCGAACAACTACGAAGCAAGGCCTTATAGCGGTTTACTATTTCTTTATTTTCCTTTTCTAGGGCAACTTGTTCCATCAAAAATATCGTTTCTATAAACTTAATGAAATTGTATAAATGAAAAAAGTCATGAAGGTTATTTCATAACTTTTTTCTGTATTTAATATATTGAACTACTTAGCAGGAAGAATCTTTGTTCTCACTTCACCAAATCCAACTCTATAATTATCTGCCTGACAGTGGGCTTTCATAATTACGCTGTCGTTGTCTTGTATAAACTTACGTTCTGTGCCATCAGGCATAGTCATAGGTTTTGTTCCTTTCCACGATAATTCTAACATAGAACCGTATGCCTCAGGCGTATTTCCTGAAATTGTTCCCGAAGCCATCATGTCTCCAGCGTTAATGTTACAACCGTTTACGGTATGATGTGCCAATTGCTGTGTCATGTTCCAATACATATACTTGTAGTTAGAACGCGAAATAGTGTGTGGAGCGAAGTTATCAGACGTAATTTGAACTTCAAGATTAATGTCGATATTTTTATTTCCGTCGAATTCTAAATAAGGAAGGATTTGAGGCTCTTGTTTTTCTCCTTCTACTCGAAATGGAATCAAGGCGTCGAGTGTTACGATCCATGGAGAGATTGATGAGCCAAAGCTTTTACCTAAGAATGGTCCTAACGGTACATATTCCCATTTCTGAATATCTCTTGCAGACCAGTCATTAAAGATACACATCCCGAAAATATAATCATCGGCTTCAGCAGTGGAAATAGTATCGCCCATTTCTTTTCCTTGTCCAGTTACAAAAGCCATTTCCAATTCGAAGTCCATTAATTTACAAGGACCGAAAACAGGAACTTCGGCACCTAAAGGTAGTTGCTGTCCTTTAGGGCGGTGAATATCTGTGCCAGATAATACAATAGAAGAAGCTCTACCGTGGTATCCAACAGGAATGTGTAACCAGTTTGGCAATAGTGCGTTGTCTGGGTCGCGGAACATGCAGCCAACATTATGAGCGTGCTGACGACTAGAGTAAAAGTCGGTATAATCACCAACCTGAACTGGCATAACCATTTCTACTTCATTAATAGGTGATAAAACGAGAGCTTTGTGAGCTTCGTCCATCTCCGTGTTCACGTCGAATATTTCGGCAATACGATCTCTTACCGCACGCCAAGTATTTTTGCTCAACTTTAAGAAAGCGTTTAGCGTTTCTTGATTGAATATAGTTGAATCTAAAGCGATACCTTCAAAGTAGTTAAGGCTTTGAAGAGCGTTTAGGTCAATGGTTGTATCTCCAATGCGAGTACCAACACAAGTACTGTTGTTGGTTTTTTTAAAAACCCCAAAAGGGATGTTTTGTATAGGGAAATCGGAGTCTTTCGATACCTCAATCCAGGATTTTCTATTTGGATCGTTTGCTTTTATCATCTTCACTAAATTTTGAACAAAAATAAGGATTATATTTGCATCCGAAATCAACTACACAAATTAATCTCCACATAGAAAAGATGAAAAGAGATCAGCAAATTTTCGACTTAATTCAAGAAGAATACGAGCGTCAAGTTTACGGTATCGAATTAATTGCTTCAGAAAACTTCGTGAGCGACCAAGTAATGGAAGCTGCGGGATCTTGTTTGACAAATAAATATGCCGAAGGGTATCCTCAGAAAAGATATTACGGAGGTTGTGAAGTTGTGGATGATGTAGAGCAAATTGCTATCGATAGGGCGAAGGTTTTATTCGGAGTGGAATATGCAAATGTGCAACCTCACTCGGGCTCTCAAGCAAATGCTGCTGTTTATCACGCTTGTTTAAATCCTGGCGATAAAATCTTAGGATTCGACCTTTCTCACGGTGGGCATTTAACACACGGTTCTCCTGTAAACTTTTCGGGTAAGTTGTATAAAACTTCTTTCTACGGAGTAGAAAAAGAAACCGGTAGAGTAGACATGGATAAATTGGAAGTTATTGCTCTTGAGGAAAAGCCGAAACTTATTATTTGTGGTGCTTCAGCTTATTCTAGAGATTGGGATTATGCGCGTTTTAGAGCGATAGCAGATAAAGTGGGTGCTGTATTAATGGCCGATATTTCGCATCCTGCAGGTTTAATCGCCAAAGGTGTTTTAAACGACCCAGTTGAGCATTGTCATATATTAACTACTACGACTCATAAAACTTTAAGAGGTCCTCGTGGAGGAATGATTATGGTTCCTAAAGATTTTGAAAATCCTTGGGGAATCACAACTCCTAAAGGGAAAGTAAGAATGATGTCGGCTATGTTAAATTCTGCTGTATTCCCAGGAATGCAAGGTGGACCTTTAGAGCACATCATCGCGGCTAAAGCAATTGCCTTTGGCGAAGCACTTACTGACGAGTATTTCAACTATATTCTTCAAATGAAGAAAAATGCAAGTGCTATGGCTAATGCCTTTGTAGCAAAAGGTTACGATGTGGTTTCGGGTGGTACAGATAATCACTGTATGTTGATTGACTTACGTTCTAAAAATATCACGGGTAAAGATGCTGAGAATGCATTGGTGAAAGCTCATATTACCGTGAACAAGAATATGGTTCCTTTTGATGATCAATCTCCATTTATTACTTCTGGTATTCGTGTGGGAACTCCTGCATTGACGACAAGAGGCTTAAATGAAGCGCATATGGTGCAAATCGTTGATTTAGTTGACCAGGTGATTATGAACTTCGATAACGAAGAAGTACTTGAACAAGTAGGTGATAAAGTAAACGAGATGATGGGGGAATTTCCAATTTTCGCGTCTTAATTAGAGTTTTCTAACACATATATTAAAGAGGTCGTTTACGGCCTCTTTTTTTTGTTTTACAAAGGCTTATAATATTCGTTGCAAAAACTATCTTTGCAGCACTAAAATTTAGCTATGAAGTGTGGAATTGTAGGATTGCCTAATGTTGGTAAATCAACCTTATTTAACTGTTTGTCCAATGCAAAGGCATTAGCGGCAAATTATCCTTTTGCGACTATCGAACCTAATGTGGGAGTTATTCCTGTGCCAGACGACAGAATGGCGAAGTTGGAAGAGCTTGTGAAGCCAGAAAAAATGCAACAAGCAATCGTAGAGATTGTAGATATTGCTGGTTTGGTGCGTGGAGCAAGTAAAGGTGAAGGTTTAGGGAATAAATTCTTAGCTAATATTAGAGAAACACAAGCGATTATTCACGTTTTGCGTTGTTTCGACGATGATAATATTACACACGTAGACGAGTCTATTAATCCTGTTCGCGACAAGGAGACGATTGATATCGAATTACAGATTAAAGATTTAGAAGCTGTAGATAAGAAAATCGAAACTACAAAGAAGCGTACACGCACAGGTGATAAAGACGCGGCTAAAACCTTAGTTCTTCTAGAAAAGTACAAAGAGCATTTAGAGGCGGGGCAATCTGCGCGTTCTATCGATTTAACTGATAAAGAGAAAGAGGTTGTAGCTGATTTGATGTTGTTGACTGAGAAGCCCATCTTATACATTTGTAATGTAAACGAAGATGACGCTACAGAAGGAAATGCATATGTAGAGGCTGTTCGCGAAGCGATTAAGGATGAGGATTGTAAAATGCTTGTGATTGCTGCAGGTATGGAAGCGGATATTATGGAGTTGGAGACCTTTGAAGAGCGTCAAGAATTCTTAAATGATATGGGCTTACAAGAGCCAGGAGTGAAAAAGGTGATTCGTACGGCTTATGAGTTGTTGAAGCTGCAGACCTACTTTACCGCTGGTGTAAAAGAGGTGAGAGCTTGGACGATTAAAGAAGGTTTTACTGCGCCTCAAGCAGCGGGTGTAATTCATACCGATTTCGAAAAAGGTTTTATTAGAGCTGAAGTAATTAAGTACGATGATTTCGTGTCTTTAGGATCGGAATTGGCTTGTAAAGAAGCGGGTAAATTATCTGTAGAAGGAAAAGAATACATTGTTCAGGATGGCGACATTATGCACTTCCGTTTCAATGTTTAATTGTTCATAAAATTGTTTAGAGCTTTCGCTTGAAAAAGCAGTAGGTTTCTATAAAATAATTACATTTAGAAGGTAGTATAGTTTGATCTATACTACTTTCTTTTTTTATAACACACTCAACAAATTCTAATGGCAGAGGATCAATACACAGAGGATAGCATTAGGTCGCTAGACTGGAAGGAGCACATTCGTTTGCGCCCCGGAATGTATATTGGTAAACTTGGTGATGGTACTGCTCACGACGATGGTATTTACATACTTCTTAAAGAAGTGGTGGATAACTGTATTGATGAGTATATAATGGGCCACGGTAAGAATATTGATGTAAGTGTTAGAGGGCAGAAAGTTACCATTCGAGATTACGGTAGAGGTATTCCACTGGGTAAAGTAATCGACTGTGTGTCGAAAATTAATACAGGTGGTAAATACGATTCCAAGGCTTTTAAGAAATCCATTGGATTGAACGGGGTTGGTACAAAAGCCGTAAATGCTTTGTCCGATTATTTTAGAGTTCAATCGGTAAGAGATGGAAAAACAAAGGTTGTAGAGTTTAAACAAGGAGAAGTCACCCTCGAAGAAGAGATTCAAGAGACTTCGATAAGAAAAGGAACAAGAGTTTCCTTTATTCCTGACGAAGCCATATTTCACAATTTCCGTTATGTAAACGAGTATGTCGAGAAGATGATGTGGCACTATGCCTATCTGAATACTGGACTTACCATGGTTTACAATGGCGAAAAGTTTCATTCCGAAAATGGTCTTTTAGACTTGTTGAATAATGAAATTGAGACAGGGACAACACACTATCCAGTAATTCACTTAAAAGGAGACGATATTGAAATAGCGATGACGCATATGCGAAATCAATATGGAGAGTCGTATCACTCTTTTGTGAATGGTCAAAACACCACCATGGGTGGCTCGCATCAAGCGGCTTTCCGCGAAGCGGTTGTTAAAACCATTCGTGAATACTACGGAAAGAATTATGAAGCTTCGGATATACGTCAGTCGATAAACGCAGCGATAAGCATAAAGGTTATTGAACCTATTTTTGAATCGCAAACAAAAACAAAATTAGGTTCTGCCGATATGGGGCCTGATTTGCCTACGGTAAGATCATTCATTAATGATTTTGTAAAGAGTCAGCTCGATAATTATCTTCATAAAAACCCTGAGGTTGCTGATGCCCTTCAGAAGAAAATATTATTAGCCGAAAGAGAAAGAAAAGACTTAGCGGGAATAAAAAAACTCAGTAGAGAAAGAGCTAAGAAATCGAATCTTCACAATAAAAAATTACGCGATTGTAGAGTTCATTACAACGAAATAAAAAAAGAACGTCGTTTAGAATCCACGCTGTTTATTACCGAGGGTGATTCTGCCAGTGGTTCTATTACGAAATCTCGCGATGTAAATACGCAAGCGGTATTTAGTTTAAAAGGGAAACCTTTAAACTGTTACGGTTTGACCAAGAAAATCGTTTACGAAAACGAGGAATTTAACTTGGTTCAAGCAGCGTTAAATATTGAGAATGGCATAGAAGAGTTACGCTATAACAATGTGGTGATAGCAACCGATGCCGATGTTGATGGTATGCACATTCGCTTATTGTTAATCACATTCTTCTTGCAATTCTTTCCAGAGCTAATTCGCCAAGGGCATTTATACATTCTTCAAACGCCATTGTTTAGAGTCCGCAATAAAAAGGAAACTATTTATTGTTACGACGAAGTGGAGAAAAATGCGGCAATGGAGAAGTTAAAAGGGAAATTAGAAATCACTCGATTTAAAGGTTTGGGTGAGATTTCGCCAAACGAATTTAAAGGCTTTATCGGCGAGGATATTCGTTTAGAACCTGTAATGATAGGTAAAGAACAAACCATCGCCGAAATGTTGAAGTTCTATATGGGTAAAAACACACCCGATCGTCAGCAGTTTATTATTGATAACCTTCGTGTTGAAAAAGGAGTTTAGT
>Ga0208879_1000250_pt1 | contig 57642 bp, 55 predicted proteins | sample Knorr_S15_td_Bot_FD_185605 | JGI IMG/M metagenome (GOLD analysis project Ga0208879, IMG submission 185605) | Marine microbial communities from Southern Atlantic Ocean transect - Knorr_S15_td_Bottom_ad_5009_LV_A (SPAdes) (version 2) | ecosystem: Environmental > Aquatic > Marine > Oceanic | place... | reverse complement strand
CATTTCAATAATTACAGCTTGTTTCATCGCTAATAATAGTTTATCGATTAAGCTTCAACGTAGTCTCTACGAACTACGAATTTAGTTGTTATAGGCAACTTTTGAGCTGCCAAACGAAGGGCTTCTTTTGCAACCTCCAAAGATACACCGTCCAATTCGAACATGATGCGCCCTGGTCTTACAACAGCTGCCCAGTACTCTGGAGCACCTTTACCCTTCCCCATACGTACTTCTGCAGGTTTTTTGGTAATTGGTTTGTCTGGAAAAATACAAATCCACATTTGTCCTTCACGCTTCATGTAACGCGTTGCAGCGATACGTGCAGCCTCGATTTGACGAGATGTGATCCAACATTCTTCCAAAGCTTTAATAGCGAAAGATCCAAAAGCAATTTGGCTACCACGTCCGGTATTACCCTTCATGCGGCCCTTTTGCATTTTACGGAACTTCGTTCTTTTTGGTTGTAACATCTTTCTTAATTTTAGTAGAGCTTAGTACTACTTTCTTTTTCTACGTTGTGAACCACCTCTATTTCCACGACCTGGCTTAGTACCTTTCGATAAAGTTTCGATAGGTGTTAAGTCGCGTTTACCATATAACTCACCCTTACAAATCCATACTTTCACGCCTAATACGCCGTAAGTAGTATGAGATTCAACAAGAGCGTAGTCGATGTCCGCACGGAAAGTATGTAATGGAGTTCTACCATCTTTATACATTTCTGAACGCGCCATTTCGGCACCATTCAAACGTCCTGAAACTTTAATTTTGATACCTTCAGCACCCATACGCATTGCAGAAGCAATCGCCATCTTTACCGCACGACGGTAAGAGATACGACCTTCGATCTGACGAGCGATAGATTGACCTACTAGTTTCGCATCTGTTTCTGGTCTCTTGATTTCGAAGATATTCACTTGAATATCTTTCTGAGTTAATTTCTTTAACTCTTCTTTCAATCGATCTACTTCAGAACCACCTTTCCCGATAATAATACCAGGTCTTGCAGTACAGATAGTAATAGTAACGAGCTTTAAGGTACGCTCGATGATCACTTTAGAAACGCTTGCTTTAGCTAAACGAGCATCAATATACTTACGTATTTTGTGGTCTTCTACTAATTTTTCACTGAAGTCTTTTCCACCATACCATGCCGAATCCCATCCTCTGATGATTCCCAATCGATTTCCTATTGGATTAGTCTTTTGTCCCATATCAGCTTATTCTTTTTCTGATTTACTTCCTACCACGAGTGTAACGTGATTTGAACGCTTTCTAATTCTGTGAGCTCTACCTTGAGGAGCTGGACGTAAACGCTTCAATACTCGAGCAGAGTCGACTTGAATCTCTTTTACGAACAGATTGCTATCTTCCAGACGAGCTTCTTCATTCTTTGTTTGCCAGTTGGCTACCGCAGATAGAAGAAGAGTCTCTAAACGAGAAGAAGCTTCCTTCGTGTTAAACTTTAGAATTTGTAGAGCTTTGTTTACCTCAACTCCACGTACCAAATCAGCCACAAGACGCATCTTTCTTGGGGAAGTAGGGCAATTGTTTAGCTTGGCAAAAGCCACGTTTGCACGCGCTTCTTTCATCGCTACTGCCGAATTATGTTTTCTTTTTCCCATGATTAAGGCTAATAATGTTATCTTTTACCTTTATCTTTTTTACCACCGTGACCTCTGTAAGTACGAGTAAGAGAAAACTCTCCTAACTTGTGACCTACCATAGTTTCGGTAACAAAAACAGGTATAAACTGACGACCATTGTGTACAGCAATTGTTTGACCAACAAAATCAGGCGTAATCATCGAGGCTCTAGACCAAGTTTTGATTACCGATTTTTTGCTTGCCGCTGCATTAGCTAGAACTTTCTTTTCTAACTTATAGTGTACGAAAGGTCCTTTTTTTAGTGAACGCGCCATAACTTCTTATTTCTTTCTTCGTTCAACAATATACTTATTGGTAGCCTTCTTCTTCGAACGAGTTTTATAACCCTTCGCTGGGATACCATTCCTAGAACGTGGGTGTCCTCCAGAAGATTTACCTTCACCACCACCCATTGGGTGATCAACCGGGTTCATAGCAACTCCTCTAGTTCTTGGACGACGTCCAAGCCATCTAGAACGACCTGCTTTACCTGATCTTTCGAGGCCTCTCTCACTGTTGGTAACAACACCAATCGTTGCTAAACAAGTAATTAATACCATTCTTGTTTCCCCTGAAGGAAGACGAAGAACTGCATACTTACCCTCTCTTGCGACTAATTGTGCATATGCACCTGCGCTACGAGCCATAACGGCACCTTGTCCCGGACGAAGTTCTATGTTGTGAACAATAGTACCTAAAGGGATGTCACTTAAAAAAAGTGCATTACCTACTTCAGGAGCTGCATCTTTACCAGATACAATTTTGTCCTCAACATTTAGACCATTCGGAGCAATGATATACCGTTTTTCACCATCTGCGTAAACTACCAAGGCAATACGAGCCGTACGGTTCGGGTCGTATTCTATTGTAGTCACTTTAGCTTCCATACCGAACTTCTCTCTCTTGAAGTCTACGATACGGTAACGCCTCTTGTGACCACCACCGATGTAACGCATAGTCATGCGTCCAGAGTTATTTCTACCTCCAGAACGCTTCATCGGCGCAAGCAAAGACTTTTCAGGTGTAGCTGTCGTAATACCGTCGAAAGTATTAGCCACCTTATGTCTCTGACCTGGCGTTGTTGGTCTTAATTTTCTAACTGCCATAACTTAATTAAATATTGCTATAAAAATCAATACTCTCTCCATCAGCTACATCAACTATAGCTTTTTTGTAAGAATTTGTTCTACCGCTAATAACGCCACCTTTCGTATTACGAGATTTAGCTTTACCTGGGTAAATCATTGTTCTTACTTTCTTAACAGACACACCGTACATTTTCTCTACAGCATCTTTGATTTCGAGCTTATTAGCTCTTCTATCAACCACAAAACCAAAGCGATTATTCTTCTCGCCTGCTTCTGTCATCTTTTCGGTAATTACCGGTTTTATAAGAATGTTCATCGTCTGTTTAGCTTAAAATGTTCTCAATTTTCTCTACAGCTCCTTCAGTCAATAAAACCGTTCCTGAGTTAAGTATTTTGTAAGTACTTAACTCTGAAGCGGTTACCACTTGAGCGTATTGTAAATTTCGCGACGACAAATATACATTTTTATTTGACTCCGCAAGTACTAACATCGTTTTTCTCGTGTTAAGACCTAAATTCACAATCATATCAGAATAAGAAGAAGTTTTAGGAGACTCAAAATTGAAGTTCTCTAATACGACGATAGCGTTTTCTTTTGCTTTAATTGTAAAAGCAGATTTACGAGCTAAAGTCTTTAACTTTTTATTCAATTTGAAAGAGTAATTTCTTGGACGAGGTCCAAAAGCACGACCACCACCACGCATTACAGGAGACTTAATACTACCTGCACGAGCGGATCCCGTTCCTTTTTGTTTCTTAATCTTTCGTGTACTACCTGTTATCTCAGCTCTTTCTTTAGACTTGTGAGTACCTTGGCGTTGGTTAGCCAAGTATTGTTTCACATCTAAATAAACAGCGTGATCATTAGGCTCGATCGCGTAGATCGCATCGGTTAAAGCTACTTTTCTTCCAGTATCTTTACCTTTAATATCTAAAACTACTGCTTCCATTATTTCTCGATGGTTATGAGTGAGTTTTTTGGTCCTGGTACAGAACCCTTAACAACTAATAGGTTTTTATCCTTGAGTACTTTCAAGACCTGTAGGTTTGCTACAGTTACTTGATCAGTCCCCATACGACCTGCCATGCGCATTCCTTTGAATACACGTGCAGGGTACGAAGCCGCACCAATAGAACCCGGAGCACGTAAACGGTTATGCTGACCGTGCGTAGCATCACCTACACCACGGAAATTATGACGTTTAACTACCCCTTGAAAACCTTTACCCTTTGAAACGCCAGTTACATCAACATATTCACCTTCAGTGAAAAGCTCCACGTCAACTACATCTCCTAAGCTTAATTCAGTTTCGAAACCTTCGAATTCTTGAACTTTTACTTTTGGAGTAGTTTTCGCTTTCGCAAAATGACCTGTAAGTGCTTTACCGGCATTTTTTGCTTTCTTCTCACCATAACCCAGCTGAATAGCCTCGTAACCATCTGTTTCGAGGGTTCTAACCTGTGTCACAACACAAGGACCAACTTCTAAAACGGTACAAGGGATATTCTTCCCTTGCTCGTTAAAGATGCTAGTCATTCCTACTTTTTTTCCAATTAAACCTGGCATTTTTGTTTATTTAATGGATGACTAATTAAACTTTGATCTCTACTTCAACACCACTTGGCAACTCTAACCTCATCAAAGCATCAACTGTTTTTGATGAAGAGCTGTAGATGTCAAGTAAACGCTTGTAAGAGCTCAATTCGAACTGCTCACGCGCTTTCTTGTTCACGTGAGGTGAACGAAGAACAGTGTATATTCTTTTGTGTGTTGGCAATGGAATAGGTCCATTCACAACAGCACCTGTAGTCTTAACAGTTTTCACGATCTTCTCAGCAGACTTATCTACTAAGTTGTGGTCGTAAGACTTTAGTTTGATTCTGATCTTTTGACTCATTGTATCTGAATTAAGAGTTACCGTTAACTTTAGCTATCACAGCTTCTGAAATACTTTTTGGACATTCATCGTAGTGCGAGAACTCCATTGTTGAAGTTGCTCTACCAGATGTTACTGTACGTAAGGTTGTTACGTATCCAAACATTTCAGAAAGTGGTACATTCGCTTTAATTATTTGAGCACCATTACGAGTATCCATACCAACTACTTGACCTCTTCTACGGTTCAAGTCAGCTACTACATCACCCATATTAACTTCTGGTGTTACCACCTCAAGCTTCATAATAGGTTCAAGTAAGGTAGGCGTTGCTTTCTTACAAGATTCTTTGTATCCTTGTTTCGCTGCTACTTCGAATGACAATGCATCTGAATCGACCGCGTGGAAAGATCCATCAAACAAAGTAACTTGTAAGCTATCCATTGGGTAACCAGCCAAAGGACCGTTAACCATAGCTTGTTCGAAACCTTTTTGAATAGATGGTACAAATTCTCTGGGAACAGAACCACCCTTAATCTTATTTTTGAATACCAATCCTTCTTTTATTTCTTCACCCTCTACAACATCTACAGGACCAATAGTAAATTGGATATCGGCAAATTTACCTTTACCACCAGATTGTTTCTTATAAGTTTGTCTGTGATCGATTGTAGCACGAATAGCCTCTTTGTATTGTACTTGAGGCTCTCCTTGATTACATTCAACATTAAACTCACGTTTCATACGATCGATAAGAATATCCAAGTGAAGCTCACCCATACCCGAAATTACAGTTTGACCTGTTTCTTGGTTAGTAGCAACACGGAATGTTGGATCTTCCTCGGCTAATTTACCAAGTGCCATACCCATCTTATCCATATCAGCCTTCGTTTTAGGCTCAATAGCGATACCAATTACTGGCTCAGGGAAAGTCATCGATTCAAGAACGATAGGGTTTTTTTCTGAGTAAAGCGTGTCACCTGTACGGATGTCTTTAAAACCAACACCTGCACCAATATCACCAGCTCCAATATTAGGAATTGCATTTTGCTTATTCGAGTGCATTTGGAAGATACGAGAGATACGCTCTTTCTTACCTGTTCTAGAGTTCCATATATAAGAACCTGCATCCAAGTTGCCAGAATAAACTCTGAAGAAACAAAGACGACCTACGAATGGGTCAGTAGCGATTTTAAAGGCTAATGCAGCAAATGGCTCATCAATGCTAGGCTTACGTATTTCTTCTTCGTCAGTATTCGGATTAACACCGATAATAGATTCTATATCCATCGGAGATGGTAAGAATTCCATTACAGCATCTAATACCGCCTGTACACCTTTGTTCTTAAAGGCAGAACCACAGAGCATAGGAGTAATTTTCATATCGTGAACGGCAGCTTTAATTGCAGCTTCCAATTCAGCTTCAGTAATTGAATCTGGATCGTCAAAGAACTTCTCCATCAAGTTGTCGTCATATTCGGCAACCGATTCAACTAATTTTTCTCTCCACTCAGCAACAACTTCAACTAAATCTTCAGGAATGTCGATTTCGTTGTAAGTCATCCCTTGGTCGTCATTCTCCCAAGTAATTGCTTTGTTTGCGATAAGGTCAACTACACCACGGAATGTCTCTTCTGCACCGATAGGTATCTGAAGAGGCACTGGGTTAGCACCTAAACGTTCTCTAACTTGGGCAACCACGTTAAAGAAGTCTGCACCGGCACGGTCCATTTTGTTAACGAAACCAATACGAGGTACATTGTATTTATCTGCTTGACGCCATACAGTTTCAGACTGAGGTTCAACCCCACCTACTGCACAAAATAAAGCAACAGCACCATCCAATACACGTAATGAACGTTCTACCTCAACGGTAAAATCTACGTGACCCGGAGTATCGATGATATTCATCTGGTACTTGTTATCGCGGTAATCCCAGAAACAAGTTGTAGCAGCCGACGTAATAGTAATACCACGTTCTTGCTCTTGTTCCATCCAGTCCATAGTCGCTGCACCATCGTGAACCTCACCAATTTTGTGAGAAACACCAGTATAGTACAAAATACGCTCGGTAGTTGTTGTTTTACCGGCATCGATATGCGCCATGATACCAATGTTACGCGTATATTTTAGATCTCTTTTAGCCATCTTCTTTATGTTAATGATTAAAATCTAAAGTGAGAGAATGCTTTGTTCGCTTCCGCCATGCGGTGAACATCAGTTCTCTTCTTCACAGTAGCTCCCTCTTCACGAGATGCTGCTATTACTTCATTAGCCAATCTAAGCGCCATGGTCTTCTCATTACGCTTACGCGTAACTCCGATTAACCACTTCATGCCTAAAGACAACTTCCTGTCTGGACGAATCTGCATTGGAATCTGGAAAGTTGCACCACCCACTCTTTTACTACGTACTTCTACATGTGGTGTTACATTTTGTAATGCTTTCTTAAAGATCTCCAATGAATTTTCTTCGTCTCCGCTTTTCTCTTCAATGATGTCAATTGCATCATAGAAAATCCTAAACGCAGTACTCTTCTTACCGTCTAACATCAAGTTATTCACGAAACGCGTTACAAGCGTGTCGTTAAATCTTGGGTCTGGTAATAAGGCTCTTTTTTTAGCTTTTGCTTTTCTCATTTTGCTTTTTTCTTCAGATTTCTCTGATTACTTTTTAGGTTTTTTAGCTCCGTACTTAGAACGTCTTTGAGTACGTCCATCAACACCAGCTGTGTCCAAAGCTCCACGAACGATATGGTAACGTACACCTGGAAGATCTTTCACTCTTCCACCACGTACCAATACGATTGAGTGCTCTTGCAAGTTGTGCCCTTCACCCGGAATATATGCATTCACTTCATTTCCGTTAGTCAATCTTACTCTGGCTACTTTACGCATTGCAGAGTTAGGTTTCTTTGGAGTTGTAGTGTATACACGGGTACAAACACCTCTTCTTTGAGGACAAGCATCTAGTGCGGCCGATTTACTTTTTTTAGTAAATTTTTCACGACCTTTTCGTACCAACTGCTGAATAGTAGGCATAATGCTGTTTTGTTTACAATTCGTTTATATACAAGTTCCCTAATTTTTAGGGATTGCAAATGTATAACTTTCCCGCAAACCTACAAGTAGCTAAACCTTTTATTTATTGATACTCTTTGTTTTAACTGCCTTGCTACTTCAAGTCACTTATCAACAAATCCAATATCCAAAGAGCCAAGCACCTCTTACCTTAAAAAAGGTCGGATTCTTAAAACCATTCGTAGAAATGATAATTTTTTGAATGTATTTTTTTTTCAACAAAGGACTCCACAGCCTAGAATAAAAATTAACTTTGAAACCGCTACAACGAATACTTCACACCTTATATATATAGAGTAAAAAAATGAGTGACCACTTAGCCCATTTAAACCCTGCGCAGCGCAAGGCTGTAGAACAAACCCAAGGACCTATGATGGTGATTGCTGGAGCCGGGTCTGGGAAAACACGTGTTTTAACCTACCGTATCGCGCAATTACTCAAAGAGGGTGTCGATCCGTTTAATGTACTTTCGTTAACCTTTACCAACAAAGCGGCTAAGGAAATGAAAGAACGCATCGAAAAGATTATTGGACCCGAGGCTAAGAATCTTTGGATGGGTACCTTCCACTCGGTGTTTGCGAAAATATTACGATTCGAGGCTGACAAATTGGGTTACCCTTCTAACTTCACTATATACGATTCTGACGATTCGAAGGCTTTACTGCGACGAATTATTAAGGAGATGAGTTTAGACACCGATATATATAAGGTGAATATTGTACAGTCGAGAATATCTTCTTTTAAGAATAACTTGATTACGGTAAAAGCATATAACAATAATACCGAGCTCAAAACTCAAGACGACTCGGCGCATAGACCACAAATGGGTGTGCTTTACGAAACCTATGTAAAGGAGTGTTTCAAATCTGGAGCCATGGACTTTGATGATTTACTTTTAAAAACAAACGAACTCATCTTTCGCCATCCTGCAGTATTGCACAAATACCAAGATCGCTTTAAGTACATATTAGTAGATGAGTACCAAGATACCAACCACTCTCAATATTTAATTGTGAAAGCCTTGGCTTCGCGGTTTGAAAACTTATGTGTAGTTGGAGACGATGCGCAAAGTATTTACGCCTTTCGTGGAGCGAACATTCGAAATATCCTCAACTTTAAAAAGGATTATGCTGATGCACAAATCATCAAGCTTGAGCAGAATTACCGTTCCACACAAAACATCGTAAAAGCTGCCAATAGCATCATCAGCAAAAACAAAGAGCAACTCGATAAAAAAGTTTGGACTTCTAACGACCTTGGCGAGAAGATAAAAGTTAACCGCGCTATGACGGATAATGACGAAGCCTTCTCAGTCGCTTCAAATATTCAAGAAACCAAACAACGCGAGCAAGCTTTAAACGAAAACTTCGCCATTCTTTATCGCACCAACGCACAATCGCGTAGTATGGAAGAAGCTTTAAGAAGACGAGGTATTCCTTACCGTATTTATGGTGGACTCTCTTTTTACCAAAGAAAAGAGATTAAAGATATGATGGCTTATTTCCGTATGTCGTCTAATGCACAAGATGAAGAAGCACTTAGGAGAATTATCAACTACCCAAAAAGAGGGATTGGAAATAGCTCTATCGACAGAATTACGCTAAAATCCAAAGAGCAGCAAAAAACACTTTGGGCGGTAGTAGAAAATATCAAACTCGAAGACACTGGACTGAATGCTGGTAGCACCACCAAAGTAGACAACTTTGCTGTTCTCATAAAAAGCTTTCAAGCAATCGTAAAAGAACAAAATGCATACGAAGCGGCTTCGTATATAGCCAAACAATCGGGGCTTTTTAAAGAACTTCAAACTGATAACACTCCCGAGGGAATAAGTAAATATGAGAATTTACAGGAGCTTTTAAATGGTATTAAAGATTTTGTAGATCAAGAAAACGAAAAACCCGAAGCAGAACGCAATACAAGTCTCACATATTATTTAGAGGACATTGCATTACTTACTGACAACGACAAGGAGGATAAAGACAATGGCGACCATGTTTCGCTCATGACGATTCATCAGTCGAAAGGCTTAGAATACGTTTATGTATATATTGTAGGCTTAGAAGAAAACCTATTCCCATCGCAAATGTCGTTGGGATCGCGTGCCGACTTAGAGGAAGAACGCCGTTTATTTTATGTAGCACTCACAAGGGCAGAGAAAAGAGCCACACTAAGCTATGCTTTAAGTCGTTACCGATGGGGGAATCTGATCGATTGTGAGCCGAGTAGATTTATTGAAGAAATAGACGATGCCTATTTGGATATGGACTTCATAAATGTGAAACCTGCACGCAGAAGCCTTGGCAATAGCGATACTGGAACAAACTACAAAACGAAGGTTCCATCGCGCTTCAATAAATCCGCACAGAAAAAAGAAACCACAAAACCCAAAAGTGCTCCTGTTTTTATTCCTCTAAATCTTAAAAAACTCGACCCGAATATTCAATCTAGAAATTATACCGAGCAAGCGTATTCTACAGGAATGAAAGTAGGACACGAACGATTTGGAGTCGGTATCATCTGCAATTTGGAAGGTACAGGCGCCAATAAAAAAATTAGCATTAACTTTACGGATTATGGAGAGAAAACGCTCCTTGCAAAATTCGCAAAACTCAACATCCTCAAATAATCTATTTGAATGGAATACAATACTAGCCTGCCGAAATTAATGATTCCGGAATACGGAAGAAATGTGCAGAAAATGGTGCACTCGATTATAGAAATCGAAGACCGCGACAAAAGAAATCTTCAAGCAAAAGCAATCATTGAAGTGATGGGGAATTTAAACCCGCATCTAAGAGATGTCCCCGACTTTAAACACAAGTTATGGGATCACCTTTTCATTATGTCAGACTTTAAACTTGATGTAGACTCTCCTTACGGGAAACCCTCTAAGGAATCTTTCGAAGAAAAGCCTGATAAAATCCCCTATTCGGATAACAACATTAGACTTCGACATTACGGGAAAATTTTACCGCAAATAATCGACCGAGCCATCGACATGGAAGAAGGTGAATACAAAGACCTTTTGGTGTTTTGTATAGCCAACCACATGAAGAAGTCTTACTTAACTTGGAATAACTCTTCGGTAGAAGATGAGGTGATTTTAAAACACCTGGCTTTATTATCTGATGGGAAATTGACCATGAAAGATACCTTTACCCTCAATTCTTTTGTAGATATACAAACTCAGGAAAAGCCAAAAAAGAAACCACAAAATAATCGCGGGCGTACGCAGCACAGCAAAAGAAAATAATCGCAAATGGCATCATTCAAAATTAAAGGGGGTAAAAAGCTGGGTGGAGAAATTACACCTCAAGGTGCGAAAAATGAAGTACTACAAATTCTTAGCGCTGTTTTACTAAGCGCAAAAAAGATCACCATCAACAACATTCCAGATATTGTTGATGTAAATAAACTCATTGAAATCCTTGGCGACTTAGGTGTTAAAATTGAAAAAATTGGCAAAGGCACATACAGCTTTCAAGCCGACGAAATCAATTTAGATCACCTACATAGCGACGACTTTAGAGAAAAAGGTGGGAGATTGAGAGGTTCCATCATGATTGTTGGACCGCTACTAGCTCGTTTCGGACAGGCCTCCATTCCACGCCCAGGAGGGGATAAAATTGGTCGCCGTAGGTTAGACACCCACTTTATAGGTTTCGAAAAACTAGGTGCGTCTTTTAACTACGACGAAAAAAATGGTTTCTTCCAAATTAAAGCCAAAGAACTGAAAGGTGCTTATATGCTTTTAGAAGAAGCATCGGTTACCGGAACTGCCAATATTGTAATGGCTGCCAGCTTGGCAAAAGGAACAACCACAATATATAATGCCGCTTGCGAACCCTACTTACAACAACTCTGTAAGATGATTAATCGTATGGGCGGAAAAATTTCGGGCATAGGATCTAACCTACTCGTTATTGAAGGTGTTGAAACTCTAAATGGCTGCGAGCATCGCGTTCTGCCAGATATGATTGAAATTGGTTCGTGGATTGGTTTAGCTGCCATGACACAATCGGAACTCACCATAAAAAATGTTTGCTACGATGAATTAGGCCTTATTCCGGGAACGTTTAAAAAACTCGGTATAAAATTAGAACGCAGAGGAGACGATATATTTGTTCCGGCACAAGACCATTATGAAATTGAAAGCTTTATCGATGGTTCTATCATGACTATTTCTGATGCTCCGTGGCCGGGATTCACCCCAGACTTGCTAAGCATTATTTTAGTGGTTGCTACGCAAGCTCGAGGTTCTGTTTTGATTCATCAAAAAATGTTTGAAAGTCGCCTGTTCTTTACAGATAAATTAATTGATATGGGCGCACAGATAATCCTGTGCGATCCGCATAGAGCTACTGTTATAGGATTAGACAGACAGAGTTCGTTAAAACCTACCGTCATGACTTCGCCCGATATTCGTGCAGGTATTTCATTGTTAATTGCCGCCTTATCGGCAGATGGCGAAAGTACCATACACAACATCGAACAAATTGACCGTGGTTATGAAGATATCGAAGCTAGACTAAAAGCTATTGGTGCCGACATTACACGGGTTAATTAAATGGGAAATGTGGTGGATGGTAAATAGTGAACTTTTTCAACCTTTAAATTTAACTTTTTAATTATCCTAAAATGAAAAAAATCAGCACTATACTATTCATCGCTTGTATTTGTATTTGTTTTGGATTTATTGCAAAAGACTCCTCGATTTTAGGACTTCAAAACAGAGGACTCAATATTGGAGATCAAGCGCCAAACTTTTCTATTGCTTCACCCGAAGGCAAGAGTTTTCAATTGACCGATTTTAGAGGTAAGGTCGTACTGATTGACTTTTGGGCTTCCTGGTGCGGTCCCTGTCGTAGAGACAATCCAAATATCGTGTCGGTTTACAATAAATTTAGTCAAGCTACATTTACGACTGCAGACGGATTTGAAGTAATCAGCATTTCTTTAGACGGACTAAGCGATCGTAGAGGAAATCCTAAACAAGAAGATGCCAAATCTGACTGGACTACTGCCATCGAAGAAGATGGTTTAGTTTGGAAGAATCACGGTAGCGAATTGAAAGGTTGGAGCTCAGAAATAGCACAAAAATATCACATCAATAGCATTCCAAGTAATTTCCTAATCGACGAAAAAGGTATCATACTCGCCAAAGACCTCAAAGGTCCTGCGCTTTATGCAACTATTAAGAGATTAACGGAGTAAGTTGGCTTTAGGAATTAGGAAAAATTATACATTACAAAAACCATTTCCCACCGACAATTTTTCAAATTAAATTTTCAACTTATTTAAATCATCTGCCGTAATCGGTTAGAAATCCGCCATTCCACATATTTGCACTTACTTTTGCGCCAATGTGTCACGCAATAGCCCTTGGCAAACAATTTGCTAATGCAATTGAGCAGATTCTAATAGGAGAAATATGCCAAAAAAGAAGCTTAACAAAGAGCAAGAAGAAGTGCAAGAAACGAACGATACACAAGATATTGCTGAAGAGCAAGTGTCTGAGCAGGAGCAAGAACAAGTAGTTGAATTGAGCCGCGAAGAGCAATTAGAAAAAGAAGTTGTCGAATTAAAAGACAAGCATTTAAGAGTGTTTGCTGAGTTCGAAAACTTCAAAAAAAGAACAGCTAAAGAGCGTATTGAATTATACAGAAATGCAGGATTAGAATTTTTCGAAGCCATGCTACCCATATTAGACGATTTTGACCGTGCTGTAAAGCACCGCGAAGATTCTCAAGATGCGGAAGAACTCAAAAAAGGGATCGACTTAATACAGTCGAAATTGGTTGGGATTCTAGATCAAAAAGGATTGAAGCCTATGGAGTCTTCTATAGGAAAAGCGTTCGATACGGATTTCCACGAAGCAATCACACAAATCCCTGCTCCGTCTGACGACCTAAAAGGAAAAGTAATTGACGAAACGGAAAAAGGCTACTTATTAAACGATAAAGTAATCCGCTACGCGAAAGTGGTAGTAGGTCAATAAGCATAAAATGGCTAAAAAAGATTATTACGACATACTAGGAGTTGCTAAGGGCGCTACCGAAAAGGAACTAAAAAAGGCTTACCGCAAATTAGCCATCAAGTTTCACCCGGATAAAAACCCCGACAACAAAGGTGCTGAGGCAAAGTTTAAAGAAGCTGCCGAAGCATACGAAGTACTTAACGACTCCAACAAAAGAGCTCGTTATGATCAATACGGTCATGCAGGCATGGAAGGCGGCGGCTTTGGTGGCAGTGGCTTTGGTGGTGGCGGAATGAACATGGACGATATTTTCAGTCAGTTTGGAGATATCTTCGGGTCTGCCTTTGGTGGCGGTGGAGGCTTTGGTGGTTCGCGTGGCGGCAGACGTCGTGGTAGAGGATCTAACCTTAGAGTTCGTGTAAAACTTACCTTAGAAGAAATTGCTGAAGGTGTAGAGAAGAAAATCAAAATTCACAAGAATGTTGGTTGTGACGATTGCAACGCTACAGGAGCCGAAAATGGTGAGCTAAGTACTTGTGGTCAGTGTAACGGTTCTGGGCAAATGGTTCAAATCGTTAATACGCCTTTGGGTAGAATGCAAACTTCGGCTACTTGTAGTGGCTGTAACGGACAAGGAGAAACGGCTGCTAGTGCATGTGGTACATGTAACGGACAGGGTGTTGTTAAAAAACCTGAAGAGGTAAGCATTAAAATTCCTGCTGGAGTGGAAGATGGTATGCAACTATCGGTTTCTGGAAAAGGAAACACAGCTCCTAGAGGTGGTATTGCTGGCGATTTGATAGTTGTGATCGAAGAGATTGCGCACGAATCATTAACTCGAGATGGGAAAAACTTACACTACGATTTATACATAGGATATTCAGATGCTGTTTTAGGATGCAATCCTGAAATTCAAACTATTTCTTCTAAGGTGAAGATTAAGTTGGAATCCGGTATCCAGTCTGGTAAAATTTTACGCTTGCGCGGAAAAGGACTACCTAGTGTTGATCGTTATGGTAGTGGTGATTTATTAATCCACGTAAATGTGTGGACTCCACAAGAATTGACAAAAGAGCAAAAAATGTTCTTTGAAGCAAGTAAAGACCATGACAATTTCCAACCCGATCCGGATAAAAACAATAAATCATTCTTCGACAAGGTCAAAGAAATGTTTCAATAATAAAAAGCCTTCCGAATTGGAAGGCTTTTTTAGTTTATAGTCGACACACTGTGGTCGATAGATTTCAAATTCAACACACCTGATATACCAAAAATTTGAGTACAAAAACACCTATCTTTAAGCTTATTTAAAATTTAATATGTTTCAATGAAAGTACTAGAAGTGCAATCGATAAGTAAGTCTTACAGCAATCATATAGCATTAGATAAGGTAAGCTTATCGGTTACCGAAGGGCAAATATTTGGATTACTCGGACCCAATGGCGCAGGTAAAACCAGCTTGATACGCATTATTAATCAAATCACTATGCCCGATGATGGTGCGGTTTTGTTTAATGGGGCAAAACTATGTGCAGACCACATTAGGCATATTGGCTACTTACCTGAAGAGCGTGGCTTATACAAAAAAATGAAAGTTGGAGAACAGGCTCTTTACCTAGCACAACTAAAAGGGCTTTCGGAAAACGAAGCAAAAGCTGCTTTAAGAGTCTGGTTTGAGAAATTTGGAATTACACAATGGTGGGACAAAAAAGTAGAAGAACTCTCGAAAGGAATGGCACAAAAGGTGCAGTTTATTACCACCGTACTACACAAACCAAAACTGCTTATTTTCGATGAGCCCTTTTCGGGATTCGACCCTATTAATGCCAACATCATAAAAGATGAAATTCTACAATTAAAAGAACAAGGAACTTCAATTATTTTCTCGACACACCGAATGGAATCTGTTGAGGAGCTTTGTGATCATATTGCTTTAATCCATCAATCGAGAAAAATTCTTGACGGTCCGATTGATGAAATCAAAGAGAAATACAAACAACAAATTTATAAAGTAGATTTCTCTTCAACGAATTTAGACTTCCTAAATAGCTTACCAGAGCATCTAAAGTTGATCACAAAAAATAAACATCAAGCAGAAATTCAAATTCAGAATCAAAGTCCAGCGTCCGACTTAATTCGACTTTTGATAGATCAATCAGATCTCAAAGCTTTTGAAGAAAAGATCCCGACCATGAATGAAATATTTATTAGAACTGTACAAGAGAACTAATTATGAATAAAATCATCTTAATCATCAAACGAGAATACCTCTCTCGTGTTCGAAAAAAGTCATTTATAGTAATGACAATTTTAGGCCCTATTTTAATGGCAGGATTGATGATGACTCCTTTATTGATGGATACTTCAGACACCGAAGAAAGAGAAATTTGGGTCTGTGATGAAAGCAATATGTTCCGCAGCCAATTTGAAGATGTAAACGATACACATTTTGAATTTATCGATCAAAACATCGAACTAATAAAGGAAGCCTTTAATGATAGCGAAGCATTTGCCTTAGTACACATTCCTAAAGTAGATACCGCTACTATTGACTTGCTCGAGTCGTCGGTAAAAGTATACGCCCATAAACCAATGAGCTTTTCACATCAAGAACTGATTTCTAAAAATATTGAACGTGTTGTAGAATCTATAAAGCTTAAACAAGAAGGCTTAACGAGAGAATTGATAGAGCGTACGCGTTCTGATGTAGAACTAAATACCATTATTCTTGGCGAAAGCGGTAGCGAAAAATCTGGCTCTACAGAAATTGCGATGGGCTTAAGTATGGCTGGCGGATTCTTAATCTACTTTTTCATCTTCTTATACGGAGCAATGGTGATGAGAGGTGTGATGGAAGAAAAAACAAGTCGTATTGTAGAAATCATTATCTCATCTGTTAAGCCATTTCAATTAATGATGGGTAAAATAATAGGGATAGCCATGGTGGGATTTACGCAATTTGCACTTTGGATTATCCTCACCTTTGTTATTAGCACCGTAGCAACCACATTGCTAATTGACCCTACCGATGTGAATATTTCAGATTTAGCACAAGGATCCGAATTGATCTCTCATGAATTGCAAAATGAAAGTGGCCTAGGCTTAATCTTCAATCAATTAGAAGAAATGAACATTACTTTTATACTACTGATGTTCTTATTCTATTTTGTTGGGGGTTACCTAATGTATGGTTCTCTATTTGCTGCTGTTGGTGCAGCTGTAGATTCGGAAACAGACACACAGCAATTTATGATGCCGATAACAATTCCATTAATATTTTCCGTTATCGCCTTGCAAACGATACTGGAAAATCCCGATAGCTCACTTGCTTTTTGGTGTTCTATTATCCCCTTTACTTCTCCTATAGTTATGATGGGAAGATTACCTTTTGACCCGCCCATGTGGGAAATTGCATTATCGATGGTTTTGTTAATAATTGGCTTTATCTTTACAAGTTGGATTGCAGGTCGTATTTATCGAGTTGGAATCCTTATGCACGGACAAAAGGTTAGTTACAAGACCTTATGGAAATGGATTAGACAAAGCTAGAGCATGAAGAAAATAGGCATAATCGATTTAGGCACAAACACCTTTAATCTGTTACTCTCAGAATTTGAGGGACAGGTTTACACGATATTGCACAAAAGTAAAATTGCAGTTAAACTTGGCGAAGGAGGTATTACCAAAGGCTTTATTGCCCCTAGCGCATACCAAAGAGGATTAGGCGCTTTAAAAGTTCACAAAGACACTTTAATAAAACACCAAATTGATGAGTTTTATGCCATTGCTACTTCGGCTATTCGCAGTGCCGATAATGGTAGTCAATTTGTAAAAGAGGCACATGAACAACTTGGAATCTACATCAATATTATAGACGGAGATACAGAGGCTGATTTAATTTATAAGGGGGTAAGACAAGCGATTGATTTAGAAGAAAAACCAAAACTAATTATCGATATTGGTGGTGGTAGCACAGAATTTATCATCGCCAATAAGGATGAAACTTTTTGGAGAAAAAGCTATCAACTTGGAGCAGCTAGACTCTTAGATACTTTTAAACCTCAAGACCCTATTAGTCTCGACGATGTAAAAGCGATTGAAAACCATCTTGCCAATAACCTTAGCGAGATGATTGAAATGGCTGAAACTTATGAAATAGATTGCCTTATCGGTTCTTCGGGATCTTTTGATACTTTAGCAGAAATGATTTCTTGTAAAAAAGGAAATTGCGCTGCTTGGAAACAAGAAAAACATTTTGACTTTGACATGCACGACTACAACGAAACCCAACGATTGATTTACAGCTCTACACTAAAAGAGCGTATTAATATGGAAGGCTTAATTCCGATGCGTGCCGACATGATTGTTATTTCAATAGTCATCATCAATTACCTATTAAACAGACTTACCATTCATGACCTTCGACTTTCGAGTTACGCACTCAAAGAAGGCTTAATAGATACTTTACTTAGAAAAACCCATCAATGGCAAAAATCCTCATTATAGAAGACGAGCAGGCTATTCGTAATGTACTCTCTAACATCATTCGCGAAGAAGATAGTAGTTATACAGTTGAACTAGCTGAGAATGGCGTTGAAGGTCTCGAGAAGCTCTCCAAAGACCCTTACGACTTAGTTTTATGCGATATTAAAATGCCTAAAATGGATGGGATTGAAGTATTGGATAAAGCCATTGAGATGCAACCAGACCTTACGATCGTTATGATTTCGGGGCATGGTGATATTGATACTGCAGTAGATTGCATCAAAAAAGGAGCCTTCGATTATATTTCTAAGCCACCCGATTTAAACCGTTTACTAAACACCATAAGAAATGGTCTCGACCGTAAAAGTCTGGTTGTACAGAATAAGGTTCTGAAGAAAAAAGTGAGCAAGATGTATGAGATGATTGGAAATTCTCCAGAATTGGATAAAATCCATCAAATGATAGAACGCGTTGCACCTACAGATGCGCGTGTGCTTATTACAGGTGCCAATGGTACCGGAAAGGAATTAATTGCGCATGCCATTCACGAAAAAAGTGAACGTTGTAATGCGCCTATGGTTGAAGTGAATTGCGCTGCCATTCCTTCAGAATTAATAGAATCTGAATTATTTGGTCATGAAAAAGGAGCCTTTACCTCTGCTATAAAACAGCGTAAAGGTAAGTTTGAAACTGCAGATGGTGGTACTCTATTTTTGGATGAAGTTGGCGATATGAGTTTAAAAGCCCAAGCCAAAGTATTGCGAGCATTACAAGAAAATAAAATTACTCGCGTTGGTAGCGATAAAGAAATAAAAATAAATGTTCGGATTCTTGCTGCCACAAACAAAGATTTACAAAAAGAAATTAAAGAAGGGAACTTCCGAGAAGATTTATATCATCGCCTAGGCGTAATTTTAATTAACAACCCATCCTTAGACGAAAGAAAAGACGATATTCCAATCCTAACCGAACACTTTAATAAGCAGATTTGTGAGGAACATGGAATCACCGAAAAAAACTTCAGTCCAGAAGCTATTGAAGTACTCAAAAGCTACACTTGGTCAGGAAACATAAGAGAGTTTAGAAATGTTATCGAACGATTGATCATCCTTTGTTCCGAAACAGTAAATAAAGAAGACGTAGAATCATTTGCAGGAAAACAATAGACATGAAAATACCTAAATTTTTAGTTGGAGACAACACAGAATGCCCAGATGCAGTGTTTATCATTCATACTGAATCACCTCGATTTATCTTAAACCTAGATAACGACGATGTGAAGTGGTTAGATGATGATTTACCAGAAATATTAGGCACAGACGACGAAGCAGAATTAACCACTGCAATTAGCGAGCTTCTAGCTCTAGCAGATGAGTTTTATCAAAAAGAAATTGATAAATACGAAGAATTGGAAGACTAACCATTTGTCATCTATGAACAAAAAAATGCCATTCTTATCGATTCAGAATGGCATTTTTCAGTAAGACTCATTTCTTGAAATTCGACTCATACATTTTCACCCAATCATCTACAGACATTTTCCGCACCAATTCTCCTAACAATTCATAGGGAATGTTATCCATCTTTTTAAATCGGATACAACTCTTACCCATGTCCAAATTTTGTTTGCAGTACTTGGGATACTCATTCACAAACCACTCTAATAAGGTAGTGTCTGCATAGATTCCCATATGGTAGAATCCAATAAAATTCTTTTGGGAAGCAAAACTCATAAAAGGCAAAGGTAGATCTGGAGTACAATGATAGCCACTCGGGTAAATGGAATGAGGTACCACATATCCTATCATCCCATAACTCATTTGCTCTTCAAATCCTTTGGGCAAATTTTTTAATACGGTAGCACGCAATTTATTTAAAGCACCTTGACGCTCTTCAGGAGCCTGAGCGATATACTGTTCGGGATTTGCAACTTTATCCTTCATATAATAATTGATTTAGAATAAGGAAGGTACTTAAAATTATCAGTCGAAATCGGTGAAAGCCAACTTCCATCGACTACCCCCTACCGACAAAAAAAGCCATTGCTTTCGCAATGGCTTTTCAATTTATTTTGTTCTGATGAGAATTTCATCAATCATTCCATAGTCTTTCGCTTCAGAAGATGTCATCCAGAAATCTCTATCTCCATCACTCCATACATCATCGTATGTTTTTCCGGAGTGCTCAGAAATGATGGTATACAGTTCTTTCTTCAATTTTTGAATTTCTCGGGCTGTAATTTCAATATCCGAAGCCTGACCTTGAGCTCCACCTAAAGGTTGATGAATCATTACTCGAGAGTGTTTAAGAGCAGTACGTTTTCCGGGCGCACCAGCACACAACAACACAGCGCCCATACTTGCCGCCATACCGGTACAAATAGTAGCTACATCGGGTGCAATATATTGCATCGTATCGTAAATTCCCAAACCTGCATAAACACCTCCACCAGGAGAGTTTAAATAAATCTGAATATCCTTTTTGGCATCAACAGATTCCAAAAACAATAATTGGGCTTGAATAACATTGGCCACATAATCTGTAATAGGAACTCCTAAAAAGATAATACGATCCATCATCAATCTCGAAAACACATCCATCGAAGCCACGTTCATTTGGCGTTCCTCGATAATAGTTGGTGAGATATAATTATTCATCATTGAAGTATAAGAATCAACGGTAGTACTACTGATTCCATGATGCTTAACAGCATATTTACGAAACTCGTCTTGTGAGAACATATTCAGGTATATTTTCAGATTATTGATAGCTAAATTAAAAAAAGGCTAGTGAAACACTAGCCTTTTTTAAAGATATTATTTTTACAATTAAGCTTGAGCCATTTTTGTAAAATCTTCGTACGAAATTTCTTTCACATTCATTTTAAAAGACTCTTTGAAGAAAGCAGTCATTTTAGATGCAAAAGCGCGTTCATAAATATTTTTCTCTTCATCTTTATTAGCAAGGATTTGCTGAGCATATTGCTCCAACATTTCTTCCTCTGGCGACACCTGTCCGTACTGAGCCATTTGTGCAGCAATTAATTTCTTAGTCTCTACAATTGCCTCTTCACGAGTAACGCTTAAGTTATTTTCTTTAGCGATTTTATTTTCGATGATTTGCCATTTAAGAGACGTCTTATAACCCTCAAAATCCTTTTCAATATCATCTAAAGTTACAGGAGTCTCAGACACACTACGCATCCAACGCTTCAAGAAATCTTCTGGAAGATCGAATTTTGTGCTCTCGATTAAGTAGGCTACTGCATCATTTTGGAATTTACGATCCGATTCTGCTACAAACATATCCTCAGCTTCCGCAGTAATCTTCGCTCTAAATTCTTTTTCGTCTTTCACTACACCTTCTCCATAAACCTTATCGAACAAGTCTGTGTTCAAATCGGCTGGTTGCATACGACTGATGTTATCAATCGTAAAATTGAAGGTGGAATTTAAATCCGCAAAAACTTCCTTTTCAACACTCAACATCGAAGCTGCGTCAAAATCATTATCAAAGTCTTTTTTAGGATCTAAAACGATCACAGTTCCTTTTCCAGAACCTATAAATTCGTTTTTCAACTTTTTAGTTGTCACGAAATCTAAGGAGATAGAAGCTTGATTCGTAATCCCTTCTTCTAGGGCATTCCCCTCTGCATCTAGCTCTTGGAATGTGCCGTAAACTAAATCTTTTTGTTCAACTTTCGCTGGACTAGACATCTTACCATAACGCTTTGCAATATCTTCTGCATAACGATCGATCATAACTTTATCAGCCTTGATCGTATAGAAGTCAAGCTTATTCGATTTTGACATCTTCACCTCAAAATCTGGAGCTATTCCTAATTCATATTCGAATACAAAATCTTCCTGATTTTCCCAATCGATATGCGCACCGTCTTTTGGTAATGGATTTCCTAGGATGTTTAACTTTTCGTCAATAATATATTTCGTGATCGAATCAGAAAGAAGTTTATTAATTTCTTCAATTTTCACGGGCATACCATAACGCTTATTCACCACTCCCATAGGCACTTTCCCTTTACGGAAACCAGGCATATCGGTCTTTTTGCGATGGGCAGCTAAAACTTTAGCCACACGCTCTTGGTAATCTGCAGCTGAAAGCTCTACTTTCAAAACAGCATTTAATGAATCAATGTTTTCTCTAGAAATATTCATCAATAAATATTTGATGGTTAAACCCTGTAAATGAGGTTTTTAAAATTTAATATCCTCGAAATTGGGCGCAAATATATGCATTTTTTAAACAGAAAAATAACAATGATTTACTTTTTAGCTCTTTACACAGACTACCGAAACTGTATTTTGTCAACTGCACATAAAACTTATCTTTGTTAGATAAATTTTTCGACCACAACAACAATGAAAAAGACTCTACTTCTAGTCCTCATATTTATATGTAGTACTCATGTAATAGCTCAGAAAAAATCAAAATTTAATACAGTTGATAAAAACGCTACCAAACGCGAAATTAAGTGGAATGGAAGTTTTAGCTATGGGACAACATTATTTATTGGAGACTTAAATCAATTTTCTTCAGAAAAATACCTCCCAAACGTTGCTTTAGCAATTAAATTCAACAAAGAATTCAATTCTAAAAGCGCACTTCAACTAGCTATTATTGCTGGAAAAAGTACGGGAGAAAATGATTTTGAAGGACTCTTACCCTTACAAACCTTTAGATCGCAATACCTTAAAAGTTATTTAGCATACCGCAGAGCCATTTCTCCTTCGGAAAACAAAAAGGGTAAAACTATTCCTCAGTTACACCTGGTTATTGGAGCGGGTTATTACTACGGGAATACATACAATACACAGTACATCAATCCAGATGAGGCCCTTGTATTAAACTTACACCAAGATGTTTGGTCGTTTGTATTTCCGACAGGGCTTGAGCTGAGCTACTACATTCAAGATGAATGGGGAACCGTAATCTCTGTTACAAACAACTTGTTTAGCAAAGACACAATAGACCTTTACAAAGACAATAGTAATGGCCCTGATCATCAACTGATCATCAACTTGGGGCTTTGTTATAAATTTAATTAACTCAAGGTTTAATGAAGTTATTTCCAACTATCCTATTGGTCTTTATTGGTATTCAATGCTCAATCGCACAGTCTACTTGGAGCCCAGGTTCATTTATAACTCCCACAACCCACGGCATAAGTTCCTACTACAACAATAGATTCCCGAAAATTCACGCAACATTTACAAGTCCTGAGCGAATAGCTCTGAAGAGAAAATACAAATCGGAGTACAAGAGAGCTTTTAGTGGAAGTTTAAGTATTGGTTACAATCAACTTACTGGTGATTTAAGTGGACAGTCTTCTGATCTTTTCCCACAGATGAACTTAACTGCAACAATCAATAAAAGATCTACTCCTCTTTTCTCATGGAAAGCTATTACTAGCATTGGGAATTACCAAAGTCAAGGCTATCATTCTAACCCTAATATTTACATGGGCGATACTCCGTCACCATTTAACTCGGGTGACTTTAACAACAGTGAGGTTAAAGGTAGTTGGAACTCAATCTCCTTAATGATGAGAAGGAAAATTAGCTTCTCTAGAGTCCGTAGCATAAATGACGAGCGGAAATTTGGATGTTTTTTTAGTTATGGTTTTGGATACTTGACTTCGCACGTACTTCTAGTGTCTTTAGAGGATGAAGATGTTAGAATTAGTAGAACTATTTCTTCTTTCACGATACCGGTAATGCTAGATTTCACCTATTTAATTAACAACAATCTTGGAGTAATGCTCTCTTTCGATATGTATATGTTCGAAACGGACAATCTAGATTTAATCAGAGCAGACATCCCTGATTTACTAACCAACATCCGTACTGGTTTATTCTTTAAAATAGATAACTAATGAGGCTTTTACTTTTTATAATTTGTATCAGTTCAATAAGCAATGTATTTGGACAGATTAAAGCAAAATTCCATACGGTTGATAGACACATGGGCTTGTATGATTCGCCCTATAGCAATTCTATTAGTGGTAGTTTCTCCAGTGGCCCATCATTATTTATGGGCGACCAAAACCAACGCAATACACGCTTAGCTCCTTCTCAAACAGTAAACCTTACGGTAAATAAAAAAATAGCTGATCGATTTAGCATCTCTGTCCAAGCTGCAATGGGAGAATTAACCGGTTCAGGAATGTTCTTCAGCAACCCTACTTACGCTTATACTGACTTCTCTAATAATTACTTTTCTATTAGTATTCAGGCCAGGGAGCACTTTATTAAAAAAGGAGCTGATTTCGATCCTAACAAAAAGTTTCAAATCCATTCTAGTATTGGAATAGGGTACATGGTTTCTGATATAAGCGTTACTACACCTTACACAAATGAGATTGAAATTCATCAAAAAGTAGAGGCCCTAATTATCCCTGGTTCATTAGAGTTTTCATATTTCATTTCCGATAACTTTGGAGTGATGTGTACCGGAGATATTAACTACTTTTACACCGACGAATTAGACTTGAAAATATCGAACAACGATGCCGATTTCTTTATCAGCGCACGAATGGGTCTATGTTTTAAATTTGAATAAGCTTCAATCTATATTATGAGTAAAGAAAACTTAGTACTTTTAAAACAATTTGTAGCAGAAAACCCTTCCCTTCACGGAGAGGATCCTCAAGCCATATTAGCGATTTTAAATGCTGTTGAAAAGGCATCAATACCTGTTCACAATACAATTAACAGAGCCGGATTAGTAGATATTTTAGGAGCTGCAGGAAGTGAAAACATTCAAGGAGAGCAAGTTCAAAAACTCGATCTTTATGCGAACGATCAGTTTATAGATGCACTAAAGGAATGCGGTCTTATTGCTGCAATTGCGAGTGAAGAGGATGAAGAAATTATTACTTTAAATAATACAGGTGAGTATCTTTTTGCTACTGACCCGCTAGATGGCTCTTCGAATATTGATGTGAACATTTCTGTAGGAACCATCTTTTCTGTTTTTAAAAGAACTGAAAAAGGCGCTCCAAAAGCAGAAGAGTTTAATCGCTACGGATACGAGCAAATTTTAGCTGGCTATGTACTTTACGGTACTTCTACGGTTTTAGTGTACACTTGTGGAAATGGAGTTCACGCATTTACCTTTGATGCAAAACCAGAAGTTTTCGCACTTTCGAATGCCGCCATAAAAACACCTGAGGCAGGAAATATATTCTCTATTAACGAAGGAAACTACAACTCTGTTGAAAAGGGAATTCAAGACTACGTAACTTATTGCAAGGAGTTAAACTCCGACGGAAAACGTACACATACCGCTCGTTTTATGGGTTCCTTAGTAGCCGATTTTCATCGTAACATGCTCAAAGGAGGAATCTTTATTTACCCAGCTACTGCCGATGCACCCAAAGGAAGATTGCGTTTATTGTATGAATGCAATCCGATCGCAATGATTGCAGAACAAGCTGGTGGCGTTGCAACATGGGGCAAAGAACGTTTACTTGACATTAAAGCACACGACATTCACCAACGCACACCTTTCTTTATTGGCTCTAAAGAAATGATGAAAAAAGCCTTGAGTTTTTTGAGTTAAGAATTTAGGATTAGTAAAAAATATTTAGAGAAGTTAACACTTAGACAAACTCAGTATTACAAGAATTAAAATTGAGTGCGTTTATCGCTCAATGTCAGTCTGAGCCTGTCGAAGACTATCATTTAAGTTAAAACATACCCCGGTCAGGATTCTGATTGGGGTACAGTTATTAAGGCTATGAAGAAAAGCGAACTGTTAAACGGTTATTTAAAATCTGTTCAAGACAAAAAGGTTCTTGAACACTTAACCACGCATAAGACGATTAACCTGAGTGGACTCACAGGATCTGCAGCAAGCATCGTTGCCAGTACATGCTTTAAAGAATTCAATCAAACTTTCATCTTCATCCTTAACGACAAAGAAGAGGCTGCCTATTTCCACAATGATTTAGAACAAGTTATACCAGAAAAAGACCTACTCTTTTACCCTGGCTCCTACCGTCGTCCATATCAGATTGAAGAAACGGACAATGCAAATGTACTAATGCGAGCAGAAGTACTAAACAGATTGAGTTCGCGACGCAAACCTGCATGTATTGTAAGCTATCCAGATGCCTTATTCGAGCAAGTTATAACAAAAAAGGAACTGACTAAAAATACGCTTAAACTAAATGTTGGAGATGAAATAGGAATAGACTTCCTGAACGAAACCATGTTTGAATATGGATTCGAATACTCCGATTTTGTGGTTGAGCCAGGACAGTTTGCCATTCGGGGAGGAATTGTAGATGTGTTTTCATTCTCAAATGAACACCCTTATCGGATCGAGTTTTTTGGCGATGAGGTGGAAAGTATTCGAAGCTTTAACATCAATACACAATTATCAATTCAAGAGGTAAAGAAACTCAATATCATACCCAATGTAGAGGACAAAGAAATGATTGAAAATCGGGTTCCTTTCATGAATTATTTGAACGAGTCGGCATGTATTTGGTTTAAAGACAAAGAGCTATGTGAGGCTAAACTCGATAAACTGTACCTAAAAGCGTATGATGCATACGAAAGCATCGATGGAGAAATTAAACACATCAAACCCGAAGAGCTTTTTATTAACTCTAAACTATTTAGAACAGCTATAACAGACTACCATCAAATCTATTTTGGAGAACAAAAACGAGAAAATATAGTCAATATTGATTTTGGCACTTCCTTCCAACCTAGCTTCAACAAGCAGTTCGATTTAATTATCGAACACTTTAATAAGAAGACTCTTGATGGCTATCAAAATTTAATCCTTTGTACTTCACAAAAGCAAGAAGAGCGATTTCATAATATTTTCGAAAAAATAGACAATAACTTCAAGTACAGCACTATGCTGCTTCCGCTACACGAAGGATTTATTGATCATGAGAACAAAATACTTTGCTATACAGACCATCAACTATTTGAGCGTTACCACAAATTTAAACTCAAGTCTGCTCAGCAATACAAAAAGACCATAACTCTGGATGAAATCACCAAGCTCGAAATCGGCGATTTTGTAACACATATCGATCATGGGATCGGTAAATTTGGTGGACTTCAAAAAATTGATGTTCAAGGAAAAAAGCAGGAAGCCATCAAACTTGTTTATCGCAATAACGACTTACTTTACGTGAGTATTCATTCCTTACATAAAATCACGAAATTTAATGGAAAGGAGGGTAAGGCTCCAAAGATTCATCAATTGGGCTCACCTCAATGGGCGAAAACCAAGCAAAAAACCAAGACTAAAATTAAAACCATTGCCTACGACTTAATTGAGTTGTATGCCAAGCGTAAAACAGTAAAAGGATTTGCTTTTAGTCCAGACAATTATTTACAGTACGAATTAGAAGCGAGTTTCATTTACGAAGACACTCCAGATCAACTAAAGACGACCATAGCGGTAAAAAAAGACATGGAGTCTACGAGTCCAATGGATCGCCTAGTATGTGGAGATGTAGGTTTTGGGAAAACAGAAATTGCCATACGAGCCGCTTTTAAAGCAGTTTGCGACAATAAACAAGTCGCTATTTTAGTTCCTACCACCATACTGGCACTTCAACATTACAAAACCTTTCGGAATCGCTTAAAAGACTTTCCCGTAACGGTAGATTATATCAATCGTTTTAAAACGGCTAAACAACAAAAAGAAATCCTAAAAAACTTAGCTGACGGAAAAATAGACATTATAATTGGTACGCACAGGATTGTAGGGAAAGATGTACAGTTTTTAGATTTAGGCTTACTCATTGTTGATGAAGAACAAAAGTTTGGTGTGGGTGTAAAAGACAAGCTTAAAACCATTAAGGCTAATGTAGACACACTTACCTTAACCGCTACTCCTATCCCTAGAACCCTACAATTCTCATTAATGGCAGCGCGCGATTTGTCTACCATAAAAACGGCACCACCGAATAGGCAACCTGTACAAACACAAAATATTGGCTTTAACGAAGAAACCATTAGAGATGCCATACAATATGAAGTTTCTAGAGGTGGACAAATCTTCTTCATCCACAACAGAATAGAAGACATCAAAGAGGTCGCAGGTATGATACAGCGTCTTTGCCCAGATGTAAAAGTAGGTATAGGACATGGGCAAATGGACGGACCTAAGTTGGAACGCATGATGATGGATTTCATAGAGGGGGAATTCGACTTATTGGTATCAACAACTATTATAGAAAGTGGATTAGACATTCCTAACGCCAACACCATATTGATTAATAATGCTCAAAACTTTGGTTTAAGCGACCTTCACCAAATGCGTGGACGCGTAGGTAGATCGAACAAAAAAGCATTCTGCTACCTAATTACTCCTCCGCAAATAAGCATGAGTGAAGAAAGTAGAAAACGCATTAAGGCTTTAGAGCAACATTCCGACTTAGGGGCTGGATTTAATATTGCCATGCGCGATTTAGAAATTCGGGGTGCGGGAGATATATTAGGTGCTGAACAATCGGGCTTCATCTCTGATATAGGATTTGAGATGTACCAGAAAATTCTGAATGAAGCCGTAAGAGAATTAAAAGAATCTGAGTTTAAAGAACTCTATGTACAAGACAATTCTGACTCCTTCTTTGTGGATGAATGTCAGATTGATACCGATATGGAAATCTTGATTCCCGACAACTATGTAAACTCCATTTCCGAACGTCTGCAACTCTATAAAGACTTAAACATTCTAGAGAATCAAGAGGAACTAAACCTCTTTGAATCGAAAATTACAGACCGTTTTGGCCCCGTTCCACCACCTGTAGAAAAACTATTCTTCTCCATTCGGTTGCGCTGGATAGCGAAAGATTTAGGCTTCGAAAAAATTGTATTAAAAGCAAATAAGATGATTGCTTACTTCATTGCCAATCCAGAGTCTAACTTCTTTGAATCGGAGCAATTTAGCCATGTACTAAAATACATTCAAGCAAATCCAAAATCGTGTCAGATGAAAGAGCGAAACAATAAGTTGAGCTTGATTTTTGAAAAGGTGAGCGAGGTAGAAATGGCCTTACATCACCTGAAAATGATTTCGGAAAGCTGAAAGTGGTAAGTGGTAAGTGGTAAGTGGTAAGTGGTAAGTGGTAAGTGGTAAGTGGTAAAATACAAGTTCAGTACAACATTCAGGCTTTACATCTTACCTTAAAATGAATAACTCAAGCCTAAGCCAAACAATTCTTTAAATTGTACTCTAGGGCCTGAAGTTTCGAAAACTCCATCCTTATCCAAATCGAGGGCTATATCGATGTCTTCGTCGTAAATAAGATGGGAGTTTATATTGGCCGTTAGGTATTTATTGATCTTCATAAGTAACAGCAACTCCCAATCAACATCAATACTTGCCGCTTTGTCTTTGTAGTTTGAAAACAAAGTAGCCTTCGTATCGAAGCTAACATTTTCCCAGATTTTATTTCCATAGTGAAACTTTAGGCTTCCACCGAATTCTGAACGAATTCCAGAGCTATGCTCTTCTAGTACTCCATTAGCCGAAAACACCGCTGGATCGACTCCAAAAGCGCCCTCATCGGCCAAAGATTGATTATTAACATAGGTTATTTTCCCACTTAGTGGAAGTAGTTGAAACTCAAAAGTTTTTTCTTTATTTACTCGGGTCATACCTACGGACAAACTCATATAAGCTGGAGCCAAAAAATCGGATATTAATTCTGTATTGCCTAGTGTTTTATACCCTGCTGCAGCCTGAGACTTCATATTTACAGACATATTATAATACCAGTTGTGAAAGGCACTCCAACCGTAAGAACTATTCAGCTCTATGCGATCGTCACTTTTGGCAAAACCTTCTAAATTGCCTTGGCGAATAATTCCGAAGGCTACATCAATATTGTTATTCCAAAAGTGGGTAGAGTCCTTGTAAACAATTTTATACTTTATTAATCCGGTAGCCGAAATGGAGGATTGTCCACCAGCAGACCAATTAGTAAAACTTACCTGGGAGAAATTTAAAGTAGTTATCACTTCAGACTTCCAAGCCTTTAGACTGTCAGCTTCTGTAGGGCTAATCGCAATTACATTTGTAGTGGTGCACACTAAAAGCAAGAAAACAAATACTCGATACATATAAATAAAATCTTCAGATTAAAATAGACTTACCAAAATATTGAGCAAAAAAAATGCCATCCTTAATCAAATAAGAATGGCATTTAAATATTTTTTGTAGCCTATAATTATTTAGCTAGAATTGGGTTTACACCTAATTCTTTCAACATTAAATAGTGCGATTTTACAGCGCCGAAATAGGTCTTTTTATCGTTGTATAAAATTCCATATTCTTCTGCCGTAGCTCTTACGATGTTAGATATTTTCTTGTAGTGAACATGACAAATATTCGGGAATAAGTGGTGTTCTATTTGGAAGTTTAAACCGCCTACATACCAAGTAACTAACTTAGAATGTTTTGCAAAGTTAGCGGTAGTTTTTATCTGATGAATCATCCATTCGTTTTCAACCTTACCTTCGTCAGATGGAATTGGGAACGAAACGCCTTCAACTACGTGAGCTAATTGGAAGGTTACCGTTAAAATAAATCCAGCAACCATATTCATTACTAACCATCCTAAAAGTATTTGCCACCAAGCAAATGGAGAGAATACCATAGGTAAAGCAAAAATAAATATCCAGTAACCAACCTTATAAACAAGTAACTTTCTAAATTGTTTTGCTTTGTCAAGCTTTCCTTCTGGACTTAAACCCATTTTGGTAAATCGGCGGTATTGCACAAAATCCAACACCGACCATAATAAGGTACCTAGAGTATATAAGAAGAATGCATAAATATGCTGAAACTTATGACCTTTGCCCCACTTTTGCTCAGAAGAGAGTCTTAATAAAGGATCTTGATCTATATCACCATCCAAACCCGTTATATTCGTGTAGGTATGGTGAAGTATATTGTGCTGTACTTTCCAATTGTACACATCACCTCCAATTAGGTGAATACAAATTCCAATTAGGTTATTTACTTTCGGATTTGAAGAGTAAGCACCGTGATTCGCATCGTGCATAACCGACATTCCAATCCCTGCCATACCTAATCCCATTGTTACAGCTATGGCTAAAGCCCATGCTCCAGAAATAATTCCTGTATACACCAAAGCGTAAGGAACGAGGTAAATTAAAAACATCGAAATGGATTTAATTACCATATGGAGGTTTGCATTTCTAGAGATATTGTTCTCCTTGAAATAACCATTTACTCTTTTTCTTAATTCTTTAACGAAGGGCACTTGCTCTTTGTTTTGAAATCTTATTCTTGGTATCATAGTTCAAGGTGCTAAAAATTCTAGGCAAATGTAGAACTATTCTTCTTAGAACAATGTTAACCAGGTGTTAAATGAATGTTAATACTACGAACCTATACACTTAAAAATCAACAACTTAAATTACACTATCTAAATACCACATTTCAAGTAGTATGTTTAGAATACAAAAAAGCCTCTCGTATATACGAGAGGCTTTTATTAGAATATAACGAATCTTAAAGACCCAGATTTTCTTTAACCTTAGTTTCTCCACCAAGTAAAAACTCAGCAGGATTCTCAAGAGCTTCTTTTACAGCACATAAGAAACCAACCGACTCGCGACCGTCAATGATACGGTGATCGTAAGAAAGGGCTACATACATGATTGGGCGAACAACAATTTCCCCATCTACTACCATAGCGCGCTCAACAATGTTGTGCATTCCTAAAATAGCCGATTGTGGAGGATTAATAATTGGTGTAGAAAGCATAGAACCAAATACACCACCGTTGGTAATAGTAAACGTACCACCTAGCATATCATCCATACTAATCTTACCATCGCGTGCTTTTATAGCCAAACGTTTGATATCTGACTCTACACCAGCAAAGTCTAATAATTCGGCATTGCGAACTACAGGAACCATTAATCCTTTTGGTGAACTTACCGCAATAGAAATATCAACATAGTCGTGATAAATAACTTCTTTACCATCGATCATTGCATTCACATCAGGGAACAATTTAAGCGCTCTGGTTACCGCTTTAGTGAAGAATGACATAAAGCCTAAACCTACACCAAACTTCTCTTTAAACTCTTCTTTATATACTTTACGAAGATCCATAATCGGTTTCATATCCACCTCGTTGAAAGTCGTTAGCATAGCTGTTTCGTTCTTGACAGAAACCAAACGCTCAGCAACTTTTCTACGGAGTACCGACATTTTTTTGCGTTCTGTTCCACGAGGACCAGGACCATTACCCATTGCGGTTTTTGCTTTTACTACATCTTCCTTAGTAATACGCCCCCCTTTACCAGAACCCTGTGCGATATCTACACCTTGTTCGGCCATCAACTTGCGCGCTGCTGGCGATGGAGTACCTGTTGCATAAGTAGTTTCTGTTGAAGCCGCTGGACTAGCTGTTGCTGCGGGAGCCACATCCGATTTTGGAGCAGATGTAGATGCCGTACCTTCGGCTGCAGTGTCTATAGTACAGACCACATCACCAATAGCCACGGTTTCACCTTCTTCAACTTTAATTGAGATGGCTCCACTTTCCTCAGCCGCCAATGTTAGGGTTGCTTTATCAGAATCGATTTCGCAGATCTCTTGATCTTTTTCAACGTAGTCTCCGTCGGCTACAAGCCAAGTTGCAATCTCTACTTCAGAGATAGATTCACCAGGAGATGGAACATTCATTTCAACGATCATAGCTGTATAATTTTGCCTTCTTAATTTCTTTTTTACAATTCAAATACGCCTTCAATTACGGCACGCTGACGACGCGCTGCGCGTTTTGAAGATCCCGATGCAGGGGTAGCACTAGCACTACGAGCTATCACATGAAGTGGTAATTCGCGCCAATGCCTAAGTATAAAGCCCCAAGCACCCATATTTTCCGGTTCTTCTTGTGCCCATACATAGTTTTCTGCATTCGAATATTTGCTTACAATAGCATCTAATTGTGTTTTAGGGAATGGATACAATTGCTCCAAACGCACTAAAGCCACATCATCTGCATTGCGCTTTTCTTTTTCTTCGAGTAATTCGTAATACAATTTACCAGAACAGAAAACGAGCTTTTTAACTTTCGCTACTTCTGCACTCACATCATCTATTACTTCTTGGAATCTACCTTCCACCAATTCTTCTAAGGTAGAGACACAGTGTGCACTTCGCAATAAACTCTTTGGAGTCATTACCACTAAAGGCTTGCGGAAATCTCTGTGCAACTGACGACGCATTAGATGAAAGAAGTTAGCAGGAGTGGTTGCATTTGCAACTTGCATATTGTATTGTCCACACAATTGTAAGTAGCGTTCTAAACGCGCACTCGAATGCTCGGCTCCTTGCCCTTCATACCCATGAGGTAAAAGCATGACCAAAGAGTTGTAAATTTCCCACTTATCCTCGGCAGCAGCTAAATACTGGTCGATAAGGATTTGTGCACCATTAGAGAAGTCACCAAACTGCGCCTCCCAAATAGTTAGTACATCAGGCGAAGCCATAGCATAACCGTAGTCGAAACCTAATACGGCGTACTCCGATAAAAGCGAGTTATAAATCTCGAATCTCCCTTGCCCTTCTCCAATATGATTCAATAAGTTTACGCGTTTCTCAGACTCTACATCTCTCAGTATTGCATGTCGATGAGAGAAAGTACCTCGTTCAACATCCTGACCGGTCATTCTCACTTCTTTACCTTCAGTTAATAATGACCCATAAGCAAGAAGCTCAGCCATACCCCAATCTATACGATTGGCATCCTTAAACATCTTTTCGCGATCCTTAATAAGACGCAAAGCCTTTTTATAAAACTGATGCCCTTCTGGAGCTGTATAAAGCGCCTGAGCAATCTTTGCTAATTCAGTACGAGAAACACCTGTTTCTGGAGAGCTTTCGAAATCTAAAGCCTGGGATTTTGTGATATGCGCCCATTCTTTCTCCATAAAACGTGTGATACTTGACGTTTCTGCACTCTTAGCTTCGCTCAAATCAATCTCTAAAAGAGCTTTGAAATTCGAAGCCATTTCCTTCACAATATTTGCTTCTACTACTCCTTGAGCCATCAACTTTTTGTTGTAAATCTCTCTAGGGTTAGGATGTTTAGCTATTGCTTGGTATAATTTAGGTTGTGTAAAACGCGGTTCATCTCCTTCGTTGTGTCCATAACGACGGTAACAAAGTAAATCTATAAATACATCTTTCTTGTATTCCTGTCGATAAGCCACCGCAAAATTCATTGTGTGAACGACTGCTTCAACATCATCTCCGTTAACGTGCAATACCGGACATAAAGTGGTTTTGGCAACATCGGTACAATAAATACTCGAACGACCGTCGAGATAGTTGGTTGTAAATCCAACTTGATTATTGATGACAATATGAATAGACCCCCCTATTTTATAGGCAGGAAGCTGTGCCATTTGTACAATCTCAAAAACAATTCCTTGTCCAGCAACAGCTGCATCACCATGAATGATGATGGGTAGAAGCTTCGAATTATCGCCTTCGAATTTGTGATTTATTTTAGCTCTGGAAATACCTTGCATTACGGCACTAACCGTTTCGAGGTGCGATGGGTTTGGAACCAAACTCATACTAACATCTTTACCTGCATAGGTAGTTAAATCGTAAGAGTAACCCAAGTGGTATTTTACATCACCATCAAATTCCTCGTCTTCATAACCTTTACCTTCAAACTCTTTAAAGACTTGTTTGTAGGGTTTTTTAAAGATGTTTGCCAATACATTTAAACGACCACGATGTGCCATTCCGATTACAAACTCTTTAATATTGATTGTAGAACCGTATTCTACTAGAACATCTAATGCAGGAATAAGTGCCTCTGCACCTTCCAATGAAAAACGCTTTTGCCCTACGTATTTGGTATGTAAAAAGCTTTCGAAAGCTACTGCTTCGTTTAGCTTTTTTAAGATTTGTTGCTTCTGTTCAAGACTAAATTTTGCTTGATTGTCATTTTGGTGGATGTAATTCTGAATCCATTCTCTTTCTTTTGGATCGCGAATGTACATATACTCCACTCCAATAGACTGGCAGTATACTTTTTTAAGGTGTACTACTATATTCTTTAAGCTAGTAGCTCCGATACCACATTGCGTACCCGCTTGGAAAACTGTTTCTAAGTCGGCATCCGACAATTCGAAATTCTTTAAATCCAATTTCGGATTGTAATCTCTTCTTTCGCGTACCGGATTAGTCTTTGTAAAAAGATGCCCACGCTGTCGGTAAGCATTGATTAGGTTAAGCACCATAAATTCTTTCTTAAAAGAATCAGGTAGCTGAGTTTCAAGCTCTTCTTCGGAGTAAGATTCGTTTGCAAAGTCGTAACCTTGAAAGAAACTTCTCCAAGTCGATTCTACCGAATCGGGCTCTTTGAGATACTGTTCGTAAATCTCCTCAAAAAAAGCAGTATTCGCTGCCCCTAAAAATGAGTAATTGTCCATCGTTTTCTTACACGCAAAAATTCACAGCAAAAATAAATAATTTATTCTTCTAAGCTGTTGCCCAAAGCGTCTTTTTCGGGGCTTTTATAATAGTTTCTAATCAGTACTTTTTGTAGGCATCGCCTAATAATGAGCTTTGTAAGAACTTCAGAGAAGTCCGCATCAACTTCTAAAGCTGCTGCCTTAGCCACTTGATTCTCCGAAATATCAATTGTATACAGTAATTGCTTACAATAAGTATCTCCTCTACGCAATATCAAATCCTTCAATTTCGGGTGCAACTGAAGACTAATATCTTCAAAAGCTGTAGTTGAATGTATCGGTTTTCGAAAAGTCCAATGCTCAACCTGAAATTCTTTTTCTAATTGCTCCAAAGCTTTCAGCATCCACGCTAAATCTTTGGTATAGTCTTCAATATTTTGAAGTCCAAAATCCATTAGCTCACACGCACCATCAACATATCGGCAAACTGCATGAGTGTAGCCTTCCTATCCTCACTAACATTTACGGACTTTAGATGTTTTATTGCAATTGTATAATGATCATCCATCATTACTCTACATGCATCGCGCACATTAAGTTCTGCATAAACTTCCATTACTTTAGATATCTTCTCTTCTGTGTCGAAATTTTGGTGTGCAAAATAGTAGTCTAACACCTTGCCTTGTGTATCATCTGCTTGTTCGTAGGCATTGATGTACAAACATGTTTTCTTATTGCATAAGATATCCCCAGCAATTTGCTTTCCGAAATCTTTTTGATCTCCATATACATCTAGTATGTCATCCATCAGCTGAAAAGCCAAACCTATATGAATACCAAAATCGTATAAATTCTGTTGATCTACCTCTGATGCATTCGAAATTAAGGCACCACTTTTTAAAGCACAAGCCAATAAAACGGCTGTTTTAAACTTGATCATTTTCAAATACGAAGACATCGAAACATTCTCTTGGGTTTCGAAATTCATATCATACTGCTGACCTTCGCAAACCTCTAAAGCCGTTTGATTAAACAAATCCATTAAAGCTGGTAAATGCTTTGGCTCGGTCTTTACGATAGACTGATACGCTTTCACAAAAAGTGCATCTCCCGATAAAATACCAATATTGGCATTCCACTTCTCATGCACAGTCGTTTCACCTCTTCTCAGAGGAGCTTCGTCCATAATATCATCGTGCATTAAAGTGAAATTATGGAACAACTCAATTCCGATAGCTTGCGGCAAAGCACTTACTAGGTCGTAGCCATACATATCAGCAGACATTAAAACCAAAGCAGGTCTTAATCGCTTGCCACCTAAACTAAGGATATAAGTAATAGGGTCGTACAATTCGGCAGGTTCTACCTGAAAAGAGGTCTTCTCGATAGCCAGGTTTAAAAATCCTTGTAATTCTGCAATCGACTTTAAGTTACTCATCTAGTTTCATCAAATATTTTCCATAGCCACTTTTCAATAGAGGCAATGCAATGTCTTTCAGTTGTTGTAGATTAATGAATCCAGCACGAAATGCATTTTCCTCTATACAACCTACCTTTAATCCTTGTCGTTCTTCCAAGACCTGAACAAACTGACCGGCTTGCATTAAGGATGTGAATGTACCTGTATCTAACCAAGCGGTACCTCTATCTAAAATACCCACTTGAAGTTTCCCTCTTCGCAAATACTCTTTATTAATGTCGGTAATTTCATATTCTCCGCGAGCAGATGGTTTTAACGATTTTGCAATCTCTACCACCTTATTATCGTAAAAATACAATCCCGGTACAGCATAATTAGATTTTGGCTTTTCGGGTTTCTCCTCAATAGAAACTGCCTTAAAATTAGCATCAAACTCCACTACGCCATAACGCTCAGGATCGGCAACGTGATAAGCAAATATTACACCGCCTTGCGGTTTGCTATGCTGCTTAAGTAAATCCGACATTCCGGCACCATAAAATATATTGTCTCCTAAAATTAAAGCCACGTCATCATCGCCAATAAACGCTTCGCCAATTACAAATGCTTGCGCTAAACCATTAGGGATTTCTTGTATGGCATATTCAAAACGACAACCCAATTGAGAACCATCACCCAATAACTTTTTAAAACTGGGCATATCGTGAGGTGTAGAAATAATTAAGATCTCAGATATACCAGACTGCAAAAGAGTAGATAGAGGATAATATATCATTGGCTTATCGTAAACAGGCATTAATTGCTTACTTACTGCTAAAGTAAGTGGATGTAAACGCGTTCCTGAGCCACCAGCCAATATAATTCCTTTCATCTTATTCTTTTTTTCTAATGGTTAATGCATCGAGTTCTATATCTTCCTCTTCATCCAAAATATCTATTAATGGTTCTCTAAAAGAACGCGTAGTAATAATGCGTTCTAGAGACAACAACAGAGAAGGTAACAATAACAAGTTAGCCATCATTGCAAATAAAAGTGTTACCGAAACAAGTAATCCCAAAGCAACGGTACCTCCAAAATCTGAAGCTATAAATATAGAGAATCCAAAGAATAGCACGATTGAAGTGTAGACCATACTTACCCCAGTTTCTCTTAAAGCATTAATTACAGCTATACGAATATGCCAATTATTGGCTTTTAACTCCTGTCGGTATTTTGCCAAAAAGTGAATGGTATCATCAATAGATATTCCGAAAGCAATACTAAACACCAAAATAGTAGAAGGTTTAATCGAAATACCAAAGTATCCCATAAGCGCACCGGTAAATACTAAGGGAATTAAGTTAGGCAATAGCGAAACCACAACCATTCGTGAAGACGAGAACATCCACGCCATAAGAATAGCAATTAAACCAATAGCTAGCAGTAAACTACTGAAAAGGTTCCGCACTAAGTAGGTTGTCCCTTCCAGGAATAGAACGCTTGTTCCTGTAATACTTACATCGTATTTTTCAGGATCAAAAATTTCATCTATTCTAGGCTGAATAGAATCTCTTAAGGCACGCATTTGTATCGTACCTATATCTTTCATACGGGCAGAAATTCGAGCGACCGTTTTGGTACTATCTATAAATCTATCAAAGAGTTTCCCATTTTCTCCAACAGAATTCTTAACATATTTTAAAATAAAGTTTTTCTCTTGAGAAGAAGGTAAACTATAGAAATCGGGATTCCCATTATAGTACGCTTGCTTAGAAAACTTGGCTAAATCTACAATAGAAGTAACACTAGAGATTTCGGGGTATTCTGCTAAAACATTTTCTAACTTTTCAATTCTACGCAAAGTAGACGATTTAGTCACTCCATTTTTCTTGTGTGTATTCACCATTATTTCAAATGGCATAACTCCAGAAAAATGCTCTTCAAAAAACTGAAGATCTATAGATATCGGATCGTCTTTAGGAATGTCATCCACAATATTCCCAGTGGTCTGAATTTTTGACAATCCATAAAAAGCAACAAGTAATAATAGGGCGGTAACCGTATAAACAGAAGATCTATAATCTAATACCACTCTTTGCATCCAAGCGGAAAGGGCATTCATCCAAGATCTTTCTAAATGAGACAGGTGTCTTTCTTTCGGTGCCGGTAAATAGCTATAAATCGATGGGATAATAATCATCGAAATGAAAAATACTAATAAGATATTTATAGAGGCTACAATCCCAAACTCTACCAACACTTGCGTCTGAGTGATAATAAAAGTAGCAAAACCAGCTGCCGTAGTGGCATTGGTCATAAAGGTAGCATTCCCTACTTTTTGAATTACTCGACTTAAGGCTTTAACCTTATTACCGTGCATTTTGAATTCGTAATGGTATTTATTCAGCAGGAAAATACAATTGGGAATTCCTATAACAATTATTAAGGGAGGTATTAAGGCCGTTAATATGGTAATCTTAAAGCCCAAGAGTGAAATCGTTCCTATTGCCCAAATAACGCCTATGCCTACAACAAGCATAGAATAAAACATCGCCGAAAACGAACGGAAGAATAAAAGCATAATTAGTGCCGTAACCCCCATAGCTAAGAAGATGAACATCTGCACTTCAGCTTTCGTTTTCTCCGTGCTCTTTGTTCGAATGTAGGGTAGTCCAGAATAATGAACATCTACATTTGATGCTAGGGCAAAAGGATTGATCAAGTCTTCAATCTTTTGAACTAATGCTACGCGTTTTTCAGAACCTAAAATCTCCTTATTTAAAGTTAAAGCCATGAGGTAGGCTTTTGTTTCTGCATTATAAAACAGCTTTTCGTAAAAAGGCAAAGATTCTAATTCCCTTTTCACGCGATCTACTTCGACTTGAGTCTGTAGCTTTTGAGTACTTATGTCTTCAAAAACAAACGATTTTGTTTGTTCATTTTTCTTTAGGTTTTTTGCCTGAAGAATAGACGCCACCTGTTCGATACCCTCAAGAGATTTTAGGTTGTCGCATAATTCATAAAATCGATTGTAATTCTTTAAAGCAAAAAGGGAGTCTGTTTGAAAACCTACAACCATAACATTCCCTTCCTGTCCGAAATAACCAAGAAAATCTTGATACTCCATATAAACAGGATCGTCTTCGGGAAGCAAAGGCATAAACTCATAAGAGAATAAGACTTTCCTCGCATTATGGGCCATAAATACGGTAGCCAAAAGCAATGCTAGAAGTAAGAATAATTTATTTCTAAGAATAAATCGAGAGATGCGTGCCCACATATAATTTATATCCGGTGGTTAGTTTAAACAGAAAAAAAGCAAGCCATAGACTTGCTTGCAATTAGACCTTCATAATTTCGACTTCCTTCTCTTTCAATATAGCTTCCACTTTAGAAATATAGGTGTCTGTAAGTTTTTGAATCGAAGCTTCTGCATCTTTCACAACATCTTCAGCTAAACCATCCTTACCTAATCTTTTAATTTCATCATTCGCATCTTTACGTGCACTACGAATAGATACTTTACAATTTTCGCCTTCACCCTTTGAGCGTTTTGTTAACTCTACACGGCGTTCTTCTGTTAAAGGAGGGATATTGATAATCAACATTTCACCATTATCCATAGGACTAAATCCTAAATTTGAATTGATGATTGCCTTGTTTAACTCAGATAGCATGCCTTTTTCCCAAGGCTGTACGGTTAAGGTACGCGCATCAGGTGTACCAACATTAGCTACCTGCGATAGGGCGGTCATAGATCCATAATAATCTACCATTACCCCAGAAAGCATTTGTGGATTTGCTCTTCCTGCTCTAATTTTTAATAGCTCGGCGTGAAAATGAACAATAGATTTGTCCATACTCTCGCTTACACTATCTATGCAAAATTGTACTTCTTCGTTCATCACAAAAAATTTAAAACTATACTTAAAAATTTACCAATGTACCAATTTCTTTACCCTTTACGGCATTTAATAAATTACCTGGGGTGTTCATATTGAACACCATAATGGGTAACTTATTCTCATTACACAATGTAAAGGCGGTCATATCCATAACATTAAGACCTTTTCTGTACACTTCGTCAAAGGTAATTGTATCGTACTTTGTGGCTGTAGGATCCTTTTCAGGATCTGCAGTATAAATACCATCTACACGTGTACCTTTAAGAATTATATCCGCTTCAACCTCAATAGCTCTTAAAGTAGCAGCAGTATCGGTAGTAAAGTAAGGATTTCCAGTTCCAGCAGAGAAAATTACTACTCTACCTTTTTCAAGGTGTCGAACAGCTCTACGTCGGATAAATGGCTCAGCAATTTCATCCATTTTTATAGCGGTCATCAAACGTGTATTTACCTGAATGTTCTCTAAAGAAGATTGAAGTGCTAGTCCGTTAATCACCGTAGCAAGCATCCCCATATAATCTCCCTGAACACGATCCATACCATCATTTGCGGCCTGCACACCTCTAAAGATATTCCCACCGCCAATTACAATTGCGACCTCGCAACCTAAATCAACAATCGTTTGAATATCTCTAGCGTACTCAGCAATTTTTTGGGGGGAAATCCCATATTGACCGTCGCCCATTAAGGCTTCGCCACTTAGCTTTAATAGTATTCTTTTGTATTTCATAGTTATGAATAGGTTTTCAAAGATAGATAAATCAACTTAAGTAAAAATTAAGATTTTCATAAATTTTGAACACAAAAAAACCACTCTAAAAGAGTGGTTTTTATATTGTATGGATGCTTAAAAAATTACCCTAAAGCAACTCTTTTAAAATCAGCAATTGCCACATCACCATAAGTAGCAATATATGCAGCAACATTTTTCTTTTCATCCTTAATGAAATCTTGGTCTAAAAGACACATCTCATGATCAAGTGTTGTATTGTCTGCGATAAAGCGACTTACTTTTCCAGGAACAATTTTGTCCCAGATTTTCTCTGGCTTACCTTCAGCTTGTAATTGAGCTTCGATAGTTTTTTTAGCCTCAGCAATTACCTCTTCAGATAATTGAGACATAGAGATATACTGAGGAACGTTCTTAAGTGTTTTACCTAATCTTGCTAACTCAATATTATCTTTTTCAATCACAGCAATTCTAGCTTCCGTTTCTGAAGCTACAAAAGCAGTATCAAGATCTTTGTAAGATAAAGTTGAAGCTCCCATAGAGGCAACTTGCATTGATAAATCTTTTGTCAAGACATCAGCATTATCAACCGTTTTATCTAAACCAACTAAAACTGCAATTTTAGATCCGTGAGTATATGAACCAACAAAGGTTGCTTCAAGTCTTTCGAAACCTTTAATTTCAATCTTCTCACCAATAACTCCTGTTTGCTCAGTTAATTTCTCAGCAACAGTCATTCCACCAAAATCTGCAGCTAAAAACGCTTCTTTAGAAGACTGATTTAAAGCAATTTCAGCAAAATCAGATGCTAAAACTTTAAAGGTATCATTAATAGCAACAAAATCGGTTTCGCATGCAACAACAATAGCAACACCTGCGGTACTGTCAGCATTGATTTTAGTCAAAGCTATACCTTCAGCAGCATCACGATCAGCACGCTTAGCAGCAATTTTCTGTCCTTTCTTACGAAGAACATTAATAGCAGCTTCAAAGTCACCTTCAGCTTCTACAAGAGCATTCTTGCAGTCCATCATTCCGGCTCCAGTTTGCTTTCTTAATTTATTTACGTCTGCGGCAGCAATTTTCATAATTACAGAAAATAAGGGTTAAAAAAAGGAGTAGCCTAAAAAGGCTACTCTTTTAAATTATTCAGCTTTATCAGCTTTTACTTCTTTCGCTTCTTTTGCTTCTTCTTTAGCAGCTTCTTCGTCTTTCTTCGCAGCAGCTTGAACTTCTTTTTCTTTCTTTCTATCATCTAAACCTTCCGTAACACCTGCGTTAACTGCGTTTAAAATAATAGTGATTGATTTAGAAGCATCATCGTTAGAAGGTATAGCGAAATCAACTAATTCAGGATCTACGTTTGTATCCACCATAGCAAAAGTAGGGATTCCTAACTTTTTCGCTTCTGCGATTGCAATAGCTTCACGCTTTATATCAACGATGAATAAAGCCGCAGGTAAACGAGTCATATCAGAAATAGAACCTAAGGTCTTTTCTAATTTCGCTCTCTGACGATCAATTTGTAAACGTTCTCTTTTAGAAAGAACCATAAAAGTACCATCCACTTTCATTTTATCGATAGTCGACATTTTCTTAACGGCCTTACGGATCGTTACGAAATTTGTCAACATACCACCTGGCCAACGCTCAGTAATGTATGGCATGTTTACTTCTCTTGCAGCAGCAGCAACAATCTCTTTCGCTTGTTTCTTAGTTGCAACATACATGATTTTTCTTCCCGAACGGGCGATCTTTTTCATTGCTTCAGCAGCTTCAGCTAGCTTTACAACAGTTTTATTAAGATCGATAATGTGGATTCCATTGCGCTCCATAAAAATATACGGTGCCATGTTTGGATTCCATTTGCGCGTTAAGTGTCCAAAGTGTACACCTGCGTCTAAAAGTTCTTTAATTTCAGCCATTTTAATTGTGTCTGTTTACTTTCTTTTTACGTTTTCGCAATTGTTAAGTAATGCCAAAGCAGTCTTAACAATTTAGATACTAAACCAATATTAACGTTTAGAGAACTGGAATTTCTTACGAGCTTTCTTTTGTCCTGGTTTCTTACGTTCAACCATTCTAGGGTCACGAGTTAACAATCCTTCTGGTTTTAAGGCTGCACGGTGATCAGGATTTATTTGTACTAAAGCACGAGAGATTGCCAAACGAATTGCTTCTGCTTGACCGGTGATACCACCGCCATCTACGTTTACTTTAATATCGTATTGACCCTCTACACCGGCCAAAGCTTGAGCTTGCTCAAGTTTGTATTGTAGCGTGGCAAGTGTAAAGTAATCCTTTACGTCTTTACCATTTATAACAATAGCACCAGAACCTTCTGTAAGGTATATACGGGCTACCGCTTTTTTTCTTCTACCGATTGTGTGAACAACTTCCATCTTACTTGATATCTTTTAAGTTGATTAGTCTTGGCTTTTGAGCATCTAATCCGTGTACTTCACCAACGAAGACACGTAAATTTTTGTTCAAAACAGACCCTAATTTGTTTTTTGGAAGCATTCCGTAAACCGCTTTTGTTACCAAACGCGTTGGATCCTTCTCAAATACTTCTCTTGCTGTAGCGATACGTTGTCCACCAGGATATCCTGTGTGTCTTACGTATTCTTTAGCTTCCCATTTGTTACCGGTTAACACGATCTTCTCTGCGTTAATCACAATCACGTTATCTCCACAATCTACGTGAGGAGTAAAACTTGGCTTGTGCTTACCACGGATCAGAAATGCAACCTTAGAAGCCATACGCCCCAACGTCTGTCCATCAGCATCCACCAATAACCATTCTTTTTGAACAGTTTGAGCGTTAGCTGATACAGTTTTGTAGCTTAATGTATTCACCTTTTTCTGATTTAGGTTAATTAATCCCGTTGCTTATTAGACATAAGTTGCCCATAAAAACGGAGGGCAAAGTTACGTATTTATTTTACAAATACGAACCCTGCCCTTGTTATCTTTTTCTTGAGCTTTCAGCTTTCAGCAATCAGCTCTTAAAAAGGAGTTAAATCATTGATAATGAAATTCATTTCATCTATAGAATCTTGTATTCTGCCTCCTGAATTATACGGCATAGATTCAAAGAGAATTCAACTCAAAACTTATAACTATTGTCGTGCTGTCAAAAAAACAAAAACAATTCTGACTTCTGATTTTTGTTTCCTGACTCCTTACTACTTTATAACACCCAATTCCAACCCAACTTTGGTAAATGCAGTAATTGCTTTTTCTATATGATGCGGTTCGTGAGCTGCAGAAATCTGTACTCTAATACGCGCCAAGCCTTTTGGAACAACTGGATAAAAGAAACCAATTACATAAATCCCTTCAGCTAGTAATTTATCCGAAAACTTCTGCGACAATTCTGCATCGTATAACATAACCGGAATAATGGCATGCTCGCCTGGACGTAGATCGAAGCCTGCGACTTCCATTCCTACGCGGAATTGCTTTGCATTCCCTTCCAACTTATCTCTTAATAAGGTAGAGGAAGAAAGTAAGTCTAAAACCTTAATAGCAGCTCCTACAATAGAAGGCGCTAAAGAGTTAGAAAATAAATAAGGACGCGAACGCTGACGCAACATGTCTACGATTTCTTTCTTGGCAGCAGTAAATCCACCCATAGCTCCACCCAAGGCTTTCCCTAATGTACCGGTAATAATATCTACGCGATCCATTACACCACAATGTTCGTGTGTACCTCTACCTGTTTTACCTACAAACCCTGTAGAGTGCGAATCATCAACCATAACTAAAGCATTGTACTTGTCGGCTAAGTCACAAATAGCATCTAGTTTGGCGATATAACCATCCATAGAGAATACTCCATCGGTAACAATTACTCTATAACGTGCCGATTGCGCTGCTTGCAATTTCGCTTCTAAATCTGCCATGTCGCTATTCTTATAACGGAAGCGTTGTGCCTTACACAAACGAACACCATCGATGATAGAAGCGTGGTTTAACTCATCAGAAATAATGGCATCTTCGGCAGTAAACAAGGGTTCAAAAACTCCTCCATTTGCATCAAAGGCTGCAGCATATAAAATGGTGTCTTCCATCCCTAAGAATGAAGAAATCTTAGCTTCTAATTCTTTGTGAATATCTTGAGTACCACAAATAAAACGCACCGAAGACATTCCGTAACCGTGAGAATCTAAAGTATCTTTTGACGCTTGTATCACATCTGGGTGAGAAGACAAACCTAAATAGTTGTTGGCACAAAAGTTTGTTACCTCACTCCCATCGCTCACCTTAATATCTCCACCTTGTGGTGTTACTATAATTCGTTCATTCTTATATAAGCCCGACGATTTAATATCGTCTAGCTGTGTCTGTAAATGTTCTTTATAATCTCCGTACATCTTTTTGTTGTATTGGTAGTTAGTCGGTGGCCGGTAGACTGTAGTTTAAAAACTGAAGCCCACCAATCATCAATAAAAAGCAAAGATAGAAATAGTACTTAGTATCTGGTCGCTAGTGATTGGATTATTATGCTTATCCGCTTGTTTGCAGTAGACACAAACTGACACTATAAGGTTACATCTTTGTCAAAAGCTTTAATCATGAATATACTTGAGTTTACCCAAAGATTTAGTAGTGAAGAAGATTGTAAACTTCACTTTAAAGCCCATAGAGACAAAGAAGGAGTTATTTGTACAAAATGTAATTGCCTATAGCATTATTGGATTTCCACAAAATGGATGTATGAATGTAGCTCTTGTAAGTACAGAACGAGCTTGAAAAAAGGAACCATTTTAGAGCACTCTAAACTGCCTTTTTACACTTGGTATTTAATCTTCATTTTATGACAGCCACTAAAAAAGGATTTTCAGCTCACGAAGTACAACGCCAATTAGGTCATAATAGGTATGAACCAATTTGGTTGATGATGCAAAAAGTAAGGACTGCTATGGGAAAGTCAGAACGAAATAGTGTATTAAAAGGAATGGTAGAAATGGATGAAGCCTATATTTCTACTCACACACCAAAGAAACTTAAAGAGCGTTTGAAACGAGGGAAAGGAAGTCAGAAAAAGCAAAAAATAATGGTGATGGTAGAGTCATTTCCTCTCGAAAATAATCAAGGGTTTACCAGTAAATTCTGTGGTAAGTTATCTATGCAAGTAAATAAAAGTGAGTTAAAAGAAGCTGTGAATGAAATGGTTTCTAAAACAATCAACTCTAAGACAATATTATTCACTGATATGGCAAAATCGTATGTAGACTTGAATAAAATTGTGGACACCCATATTATGGAAAAGTTATCTGTTAGTTGGGATAGTACTCTACAATGGTCGCATATTGCAATAGCAAAACGAAATCTATTAGGGGTATATCATTTTGTTGAAAATAAGTACTTACAGGGCTATCTAGATGAGTTTTGCTACAAACTTAATCGAAGAAAACAGAAGGATTGATTCCAGAATCTAATTCTGGATTTAATTTAGTGGTAAACAAGCGGACTAGCAGATTTTATGTTATTTTAAAAATACATCGATTTTCATAAAAGTTTCGAATTTCGGGTGTAATTCATTGAATTAACTATGAAAATAATGAAACAAAAAAGCTCCCAAAAGGGAGCTTTTTTGTTATTTCAAAACCTATATCGATTAGGTATTCACTATTTAAACCACACCTTGTTCCATCATTGCATCGGCAACTTTAACGAAACCTGCAATGTTAGCACCTTTAACGTAGTCGATGTTTTTACCATCAGAACCGTAATCCACACAAGCTCGGTGAATATTTTTCATAATGTTTTTAAGTTTCAGGTCAACCTCTTCTCTAGTCCAGTTATAACGCAAAGAGTTTTGCGACATCTCTAAACCAGAAACTGCTACACCACCAGCATTAGACGCTTTACCAGGAGCAAATGTCACTCCTGCTTTATGGAACACTTCAATAGCTTCGGGCGTAGTAGGCATGTTTGCACCTTCGGCAACTAAGGTTAAGCCTTTACCTACTAACAATTCTGCATCCTTCACGTCCAACTCGTTTTGAGTCGCACAAGGAAGAGCGATATCTACATTCACAGGTAAATTCCAAGCTCTTTGACCTTCAAAGTACTTTACATCATCAAATGCATCCGCCATTTCTTTTAAACGACCTCTTCTTACATTTTTCAATTCCATAAGGTAATCCAACTTCTCAGTATGGAATCCGTGAGGAGCATATAAGAATCCGCCAGAATCGGAAACGGTAAGAACTTTACCACCTAAGTGAAGTACTTTTTCTAAAGCGTATTGAGCAACATTTCCAGAACCAGAAATGGCTACTGTTTTACCGTGGAAGGTTTCAGACTTCATCTTCAACATCTCATCAGTAAAGTATACACACCCGTAACCAGTAGCTTCAGGGCGAATTAATGAACCACCCCAAGAAGCACCTTTTCCAGTAAGCACACCTGTAAATTCGTTTTTCAAACGTTTGTATTGACCGAACATAAATCCGATCTCACGACCACCCACACCTATATCTCCTGCAGGAATATCTGTGTTTGGGCCAATATGTCTAAACAATTCTGACATGAAGCTCTGGCAAAAACGCATTACTTCGTTGTCTGATTTCCCTTTTGGATTGAAATCTGAACCACCTTTACCACCACCCATAGGTAATGTAGTTAGGCTGTTTTTAAACACTTGTTCGAATGCTAAAAACTTCAAAATACCTAAGTTTACCGAAGGGTGAAAACGCAAACCACCTTTGTAAGGTCCAATTGCACTGTTCATCTCTACACGGAAACCTCTATTAACCTGAACTTCACCTTTATCGTCAGTCCAAGGAACACGGAACATAATGACACGTTCTGGTTCTACCATACGTTCCAAGATTTTAACATGGTCGTATTTTGGGTGATTTTCGATAAAAGGAATTACAGCTTCAGCTACTTCAGTAACTGCTTGAATGAATTCTGGCTCGTTGCCATTTCTAACTTTTACAAGTTCTATAAAAGCTTGGATCTTTGCCTCCATTATAAAGCGATTAAAAGATTAAATACGCTGCAAACCTAAAACATTTTAATGGCTTAGCAATCAAATTCCACTATTTCTAGGACTTTGCATACTGGTTACCTGGCAAGGCTCTTACTAAGTCCTTCAGCTCAAGCTGTAAAAGCACTTGCATGATCTTTGGAATAGTCAGTTTTGCCTGCATTGCAATTAAATCGATAGTTAATTTTTCTTTGCTCGATAAAATCCCCAATAATTCCTCCTCTTCTTTAGTTAAATTCACAAAAAGCTCTACTTGTTGAGTCGCCTTACGTTCAGATTCATCATCCCAGCCCATTAGATAACAAATGTCATCTGCCGATTGAATTAAGGCTGCTTGATTCCTGCGAATTAAATTATTGCATCCTTCAGAATTTTCATCACCTACTCGCCCAGGAACAGCAAACACATCTCTACTGTATGAATTCGCAATTCCCGCAGTAATAAGGGCACCTCCCTTTTTACGCGCCTCTACCACTATTGTGGCATCTGCTAAACCGGCAATAATCCGATTTCTTTTTGGGAAGTTTTCTCGATCTGGATTGGTACCACTGGTAAAATCGCAAAGCAAAGCTCCTTGCTCCTGCATTTCTTTTGAAATCCGAGAATGTATAGATGGATAAATACGGTCTAAACCGTGAGCCAGAACACCAACGGTAGGAATATTGTATTTTAAACACGATTTATGTGCCGCTACATCTATACCATAAGCCAAGCCGCTTATAATTAGTAAATCATCTAAATGACTTAAACCCTTAATTAGTTGATCCGTAATATTTCTGCCGTAATCTGTTGCTTTGCGTGTACCTACAATACTAACAATTCGTTTTGCATTCAAGTTCACATCTCCCTTTACGTAAAGCATAATAGGTGCATCAACACATTGTTTAAGCCTAAAAGGATAATCATCATCCATAAAATAGATGGGGTTCACATCATTTTGCTCCATAAAACGAAGCTCAAACTCCGCTGCAGAAAGTAAATCTTGCGACACAATAGAATTGGCAATGGCAAAGCCAATACCCGGAATCAACATTAAAGATTGTCGCGACTCCTTAAACACAGCCTCTGCACCTCCGCAATAAGCGATGAGCTTTTTAGCAGACACATCCCCTACTTTAGGCACTAAGGTTAAAGCAATTTGATATATTTTCTCTGAATTCATTTAAGAAAACTTATTTTTGGGCTACTATATTTATAATTATGCAAAAGCGATACTTTCGATTACTTATTCTAACATTTATATTCAGCTTTGTTTCTGTTGCACAAATCCGAATTTCAGGTACAGTCACTAATACGAATTCTAACGAATCCATTTCAAATGTACATATTATTTGTGGTTTACATCAAGGTACTTTTACAGATGTAGATGGTTTTTTTGAACTTCATCTACCCGAAGGGAAGCATCAACTTTCATTCCAACATCTCGGCTATAAAACAAAAAATAAAAGCATCACAATTAAAGCCAACAAGCCTCTTCAACTTTCAATTGAACTGCGTACAAAATACGACGAATTAGAGACCATCGTTTTGAGTGCTGGTAAATTTGAACAAAGACTAGAGGAAGTTAGTGTCTCGCTAGATGTATTAGAAGGTTCGTATATAGAAAATCTACACAACTACAATGTTGAACAAAGCATCGCTCAGGCTCCAGGTATTCACATTATAGATGGTCAGATAAACATTAGAGGTGGTTCTGGATGGAGTTATGGAGCGGGGTCTAGAGTATTAGTATTATTAGATGGCTTACCGGTAACAAACTCGAGTACAGGAGCAATTCAGTGGGAGCTTGTTCCGGCAGAAAATATTGATCGAATAGAAATTATTAAAGGAGCTTCCTCGGTACTTTTCGGCTCTTCGGCTCTCAATGGAGTCATCAATATCACAAGTAAAAAGCCTTCTACTGAACCTCAAACTACGGTTACAGCATATCACACGTATTTCGATAAAGCAAAAAGAGCTTCTTTAAACTGGTGGGCTCCTGCAAATATTAACCTAGAAGAATATGGTGTTAGTGTTAATCACAGTCAAAAGTACAAAAATATGAGTTATAACTTTGGGTTTCAGGGGCACAATAGCGAAGGATTTCAGGGCTTAATCGATACCAGTTTTTCTAGTACAGACACCACCATAAACATACACCACTTAGGAAATGACCGCATTCGACTCTACTTAAATACTTTGGTAGAATCGAAACATATTAATGGGTTAGAATATGGTGTAAACACTTCCTTTTTAAGATTTAATGAAACCGATGGCTTCATGTACTTGAGCGATTCTTTAGGTTACACGCCATTTAGTGAAGACAAATTCTCTACATTTAAAAGTGCACAAACTAGCATATCACCACTGATAACATACAACAACTACCGTAACAACACAAAGCACAAACTTTTAGGTCGCTATCTTCAAACCAACTTCAATCCGGATGGCACACAAAAGCTGAACAACTATATCGCGCTATATTCTGAATATTTATTTCAAAAATTCTTCCTAAACGGCACCTGGACTAGCGGTGTAAATTTAAACTACTTTGTAGGCTTATCCGCTTTTTTCGACTCCGATCAATCGGGTATTAACTATGCGCTTTTCACCCAATATGATAAAACAGAAGGTCCATTAAGATATAGCATAGGAACCCGATATGAACAATACAATTTAAGAGCAAAAAAAGAAGGAAAACCTGTAGTGAGAATGGGTTTAAACTACGAACTAAATGAAAACAATTTCTTTAGAGCTTCTTTTGGTCAAGGGTATAGATACCCATCAATGTATGAGCTATTCCTATTTAAGGATGCTGGGCAAATATCAATTTATTCCAATCCAGAATTACTTCCAGAAACGGGCTATACAGCAGAAATAGGCTTTAAGCACAAAATCATGGTAAAGGATAAGGTTAGAGCTTACCTCGACCTTTCCGCCTTCCATATGAGATATAATGATATGGTAGAATATAGCTATGGTTTATGGGGAGATTCTACGCGCCTCAATCCATTAGGTATAGGCTTTAAACCCATAAATGTTGGCGGAACGAAAATTTCGGGACTCGACCTATCTCTATTAGTAGATGGCGAAATTGGCGACTGGGAATTTCACACCAGAGCTAGCTACACTTATATGGTTCCCAAATCTGTGAATCCTGAAGAAGTTTATGGTTCATATAGTGGTCAATTAGACAATCTTATTCAGAGCTTAGGTTTCGATTCGCTACACCCGTTCTATCCACTTTTAGTGCAGGTAACAGAACCTATGAGTCAGCTTTCGTATGAATCGACAAGCTCTAACCCCGAGAGTGAAACCTTAAAATACCGCTACAGACATATTGCAAAATTAGACTTTGAACTCAGCAGAGGGAAGTGGACATTTGGAACACACCTACACTACAACTCATTTATGGAGAATATAGATCAACTATTTGAAAGTGGCGCTTTTAACGCTGAAGTAGAAGACATCTTCTTTTATGCCGATGCAAACATTTACGATATGGGAATAAAAAAATCTAGAGAAAGACTAAATTCTGGTGATTTCTTAGCTGATGTCAGAATCTCTTCTAATTTTGCTAAGAATTTAACCGCTCAATTTTTAATAGAGAATCTCTTTAACCGAGAATATCAAATTCGTCCGGCTTCCTTAGGTTCCCCAAGACGATTCTCTTTTAAGGTAACTGCTCAATTCTAATCCCTATAGAATGAAAAAATCGATCTTATTATTAATTTGCTTAACCTACATTTCTAATGTATGGGCACAAAACAGGGTCACAGGTAAAGTAATTAATGCCGAACAAGAAGAGCTTATTGGTGTAAATATTTCCGCAACAAACATTGCGGGACTTGGTGCTGTAACAGACTTTGTTGGTAATTATGAAATCGAACTTCCTGTGGGTTGCACCAACCTACTGTTTCAGTATATCGGCTTTGAAGATCGGATTGAGAAATTGTGTTTTAAAAGCTCTGAAGCCTTTGTTTTAAACATCACACTTAAAGAATCTTCAGAAATCCTCGGAACTGTAGTGGTATCTGCTGGTAAATTTGAACAACGCATAGAGGAAGTTACAGTATCGATGGATGTGATTAAACCTGCCTTAATCGAAAATAAAACAGCAACCTCTTTAGACAGAACTATAAATCAAGCGCCTTCTGTACATGTAGTAGATGGACAAGCTAACATCCGAAGTGGTAGTGGGTGGAGTTATGGTGCCGGGTCTAGAGTTATGGTAATGGTAGATGGAATACCTCTAATGAGTGGTGACCAAGGTGCGGTAGAATGGCACATGGTTCCGATGGAAAATATTGCTCAAATAGAAATCATCAAAGGAGCTTCTTCTGTTTTATTTGGATCTTCGGCACTCAACGGAACAATTAATATTCGGACTACTTACCCTACTAGCGAACCCGTCAATAAATTAAGCATTACTCATACTGTTTACGGAGCCCCTAAACGCGAAAGTATACATTGGTATAAAGGCGGTTACACTTCGGCAAATAACATTTCGTATTTGCATTCGCACAAAAAAGACAATAGGGATTTTGTTCTGGGGGCTAACCTTTATTACGATGGTGGATTTCGTTATAAAGTTACAAGTAAAAGGGCACGTATAAACCTAAGTCACACTACCTATTCTAAAAAAATTGAAGGCTTACAATACGGTGTAAAAGCCAATTTTATGCGAAGTGAAATTGGGGATGCCATTATGTGGGAGCACGACACTTTAGCTTATAATGCTTTAGACAACGATCCGGGTTATCGCGACAACGCCTACATCACTGTTGACCCTTTTATTACTTATAGCAATCCTGAAAACGGAACGAAACACAGCTTGAATTCACGTTATTTCAGAATTAACATCTACCCTGGTTATGTCGATTCTGCACAATATTCGCTTCCGCAAGCACAACGTTTTTCGTGTGTTTATTATACAGATTACCAATTTCAAAAACAGATTAAAGATTTTGTGACGATCACTTCGGGTTACACCTTTAAATATAGTGAGGGACAAGATTTAGAAGTTTATGGTAAACATGCTAATGTAAATCATTCCATCTACTCGCAAGCCGACATTAAGTACAATCGTTTTAACCTTTCTTTCGGTGGGCGTTTCGAACATTATAATGATGGCGGAAATATCATTAACAAACCAATTTTCCGTTCGGGAATAAACTACAAAGTTGCAGAGGCAACTTATCTTAGAGCCTCGTATGGCGAAGGTATTCGTTTCCCAACTATGCTTGAGCGATTTGTAACCTTTAACACAGGACCCGTTTATATATTCCCCAATTACACTTTGAAGCCTGAGACGGGATGGAGTTCGGAGATTGGTGTAAAACAAGGAATTAAAATTGGCGACTGGAAAGGCTATATCGATTTAGCAGCCTTCATAATGGAATACGACGATATGATGGAATTTAGCTTCGCTAAATGGGGTGCTGATTCTATAGGTCTCGGTGGTCTAGGATTTAAATCGATAAACATTGGTAAAACACGTATCAAAGGGATGGAGCTCTCTATGGCTGGAGAAGGGAAAATTGGCCAAACAGAGGTTACTCTACTCGGCTCTTACACTTATACATCACCACTTATCGATAATATCAATAAGATTTACGGAACTGATGGTGCTGGCGTAGAACTAAGCTATTTCAGCACAAGTTCAGAAACCTCAGGACTATTAAAGTATCGCTATAAACACTTAGCAAAATTCGATTTAAACCTTCAGCGAAACAGACTGAATGGAGGTATTGCTCTTCGATACAATTCACCCATGAAAAACATTGACCTTGTTTTTAACGAACCTTTCTTTGAGCTCTATTTAGGGACTAAAGCAGCTTGGGATAGACTTAATTACAACACAACAATATTAGACATTAGAATTGGTTATGACCTAACTGAAGACAGTAGGATTGCTTTGAACTTAGATAATTTATTTAACAAAGAATACCTTCAAAGACCAGCTTCATTAGGCCCTCCGCGAACATACTCACTACTTTACAAATTGAAATTCTAAATGAAACTCATCGGTATCATCCCCGCGCGTTATGCATCCACTCGATTTCCGGGTAAACCTTTGGTTGATATTCACGGGAAAAGTATGATTCAACGCGTGTATGAGCAATGTATAAAAGCAGAACTCGACCGTGTAGTGGTGGCAACGGATGATTCTAGAATTTTTGAGCACGTAAATAATTTTGGTGGCGAAGCAATAATGACTTCTGACCAACACCAAAGTGGCACGGATAGAATAGCCGAAGCTGCAAAGGAATTAAAGCTTGATTCAGACACAGTTGTGATAAATATTCAAGGTGATGAACCTTTCATTAATCCTGCTGATATTAAATTATTAGGCGCTTGCTTTACACGTGAGCATACGAAAATCGCAACTCTAGTTAAGAAGATTAAGGATGTTGAAACACTCATAAACCCCGACAGTCCAAAAGTAGTTTTAGGGGTAAACAATCAAGCTCTCTATTTTTCTAGAGAAGTAATTCCTCATATCCGAAGTGTGGATAAAAGTGACTGGTTAAGCAAAAAGGACTTTTATCAGCATATAGGGATTTATGCTTTTCGCTACTCCATTTTAGCTAAAATAGCACAACTGAGCAGCACACCTTTAGAGCAATTGGAGGGCTTAGAACAACTACGATGGCTCGAAAATGGCTACACTATTCACACCGCAGAAATCACATCTGAATGCATTGCGGTAGATCGTCCAGAAGATTTAAAGAGAATCGACGAAAAATTCTTTTCATAATCCCAATGCTTTTTCTAATTTAGCACTATATGAAAATGGAGACTTACATCAGCGATCTTTTATACCGTCATGACTGTGTTATTGTACCAGGCTTAGGTGGTTTTATTACGAATTATCGTTCGGCACAAATTCACCCAGTTAGTCACACCCTTCGCCCGCCAAGCAAAAGCATTAGCTTTAATGTGCAGCTACAAGCCAACGATGGTTTGTTAGCGAATTATATTTCGGCTTGCGAATCTATTTCATTTGCTACTGCTCAAACAAAAGTTGAACACTTTGTTAAGTCGATTCTAAACGACTTAGAACACAAAAAAGAAGCTAAGCTCGCTAAAGTGGGCGTTTTATCTCGCGACTTAAACAACAAGATTTCTTTCGAGCCAGACAATACTTTAAACTACCTACTAGATTCTTTTGGTCTAGACTCTGTGCAGTCGCCAGCAATAATCAGAAAACCTACAGTGGTAAGTCTTCCGAAGCGAGTAGCTAAAAGTGCAAATAACATTAAAGCACAAAAGGCTTCTATCAACTGGAAAGTAGCTGCTGTTATCTTACCGCTTATCGGATTGAGCACCTATGTATCTTTCCAACAAGATGCTCTTAGTGATGCTTATGCAAATTACGCTTACTTAAACCCATTCAAGGTTAAACCTGCCGCAGTATATACTCCTCGTTCTATAGAACTCGAAGAAAAAACTATCGTGATAGAGGCGATTGAAACGCCTATTGCAAAAATTGCTGAGACTACAAAAATCGAAATCTCAACAACAGTAATTGAAACTGCAGTAGTACTTGAACCTAAGTTAGCACACAAAAACTTCCACTTAGTTGCTGGTTGTTTCTCTTCTGAAACCAATGCGAAAAACTTAGTTGGAAAACTACAATCTGAAGGATTCCCATCTTCGGTAATTGGACAAAATTCAAAAGGACTCTTTAGAGTGGCTTTCCAGTCTTTCGAAAGCAAAAAAGAAGCAATGCTACAATTGCAAGACCTTAAAGCTGCTGGTAAATCTACTTGGTTACTGAAGCAGTAATTTGGCCGATAGACGCTAGACGTTGGTCTATGGAACTTTAAATTGTCAATTAACTTTTTCTCTGTGTATCTCTGTGCTTCCTCTGAGAATCTCCGCGTGACAACTTAGAGTTATAAAAAACTCTTAAATCTCTATCTTCTTAACTCCCTTAAATCTAATTCTTTCTTGGCTCCTACTTATTTATCAAAATAGTAATGCAGTCAAGAGGTCGTTTAAAGACTAGAATTGGAATAAAAAGTTTTGATTTTAAAACCTAATTGTCACCTTGAGGTTTCTCGAAAGGCTGACTCCTGTTTTCTAAATTCTTAAAACTCTAAATTCTTTACCTTCTTTTTCACCTCCTGATTCCTGTTATTCTGGCTCCTTATGTTTTTAACTTCTTAAATCTCTAACTACTCTAAATTCTTATTTTCAACTCCTGTCTCCTACTTTCTGAATTCTCTAAATCTTAACTCATTCTTTCACCTTCTTAACTTCTTCCTCATTTCACATTCCCCAATCATTATTAATTAAACATCAATAAACCATTCATTAACTATTATCTTTGCAGCCAACAATAGCTCAAGCTGAGATGAAAAACGCGAAATTTGCCAAAGAATCTATTACGGTAATCACCGAATTGGTACTTCCTAACGACACCAATCCTTTAAACAACTTAATGGGGGGTAGACTTTTGCATTGGATGGATATTGCAACTGCAATTGCTGCTCAGCGACACTGTAAGCGTATTGTTGTTACTGCATGCGTAAACAATGTAGCTTTTGAAAAGCCTATCCCTATGGGAAGCATCGTTACCCTCGAAGCCAAAGTTTCGCGTGCCTTTAGCTCCTCAATAGAAGTTTTTGTGGATGTGTGGATGGAAGACCGTACTTCTGGAGAAAAGTGTCATTGCAATCAAGCTATTTATACTTTTGTTGCCGTTGACCAATTAGGATCACCTATTCAGGTGCCAGAAGTAATTCCAGAATCGGAAGAAGAAAAAACTCGTTACGATGGTGCTTTAAGAAGAAGACAATTAAGTTTGATTTTAGCTGGAAAAATGAAACCAGATGATGCGACTGAATTAAAGGCACTGTTTATGCCCAAGTAGTTAGCTTTAGCAGTTAGCAGTTAGCAGTTAGCAGTTAGCAGTTAGCAGTTAGCAGTTAGCAGTTAGCAGTTAGCAGTTAGCAGTTAGCAGTTAGCAAAAATGAAAAACTCAGAACT
>Ga0208879_1000247_pt1 | contig 58129 bp, 58 predicted proteins | sample Knorr_S15_td_Bot_FD_185605 | JGI IMG/M metagenome (GOLD analysis project Ga0208879, IMG submission 185605) | Marine microbial communities from Southern Atlantic Ocean transect - Knorr_S15_td_Bottom_ad_5009_LV_A (SPAdes) (version 2) | ecosystem: Environmental > Aquatic > Marine > Oceanic | place... | reverse complement strand
CATTCAATCTGGCAATGACGCATCAGTGGCACTGGCAGAACATGTTGCAGGCTCTGAGGGTACGTTTGTGCTGTTCATGAATGAGTATGCACTGGATCTTGGTATGAGCAATACCAATTTCGAAAATGCTTCAGGTCTTCCAAATGACAACCAATACACTACAGCAAATGATATGGCCATTTTGTCCTCTGCCATCATTCGAGAGTTTCCTGATTACTATAAATGGTATAGCCAAAAAGAGTTCACTTACAACGACATCAAACAAAACAACCGTAACAAGTTGCTATGGACTGATGCCACTGTTGATGGCCTTAAAACTGGCTACACTAAAAAAGCAAGGTACTGCTTAGTCACCAGCGCCAACCGAGTTGGCATGCGTCTTATTTCCGTCGTTCTTGGCTCTAATAGTTCTACGATTCGCGTCTCAGAAACGCAAAAACTCCTAGACTACGGCTTCAGATTCTTTGAAACACAATCCATTAATGACATCTCCCAGCAAGTACCTGTATTCAAGTCTGAGAAAAACACTATTAAAGTCGGTGTCATTGATTCATCGCACGTAACCCTACCTCGCAACCAATTTAGGCACACAACCCAAACCATGCATTTATACCAAAAGCTAGTAGCACCAATCGAGCTTGGTGATAATGTTGGCGAACTGGTACTTAGTTTTAAGGATGAAGTATTGGCTCGTATGCCATTAGTTGCGCTTGAAGACGCACCTGAATCCGGATTTTTTGCAAGAATGGTTGACTCTATTAAAATGCTCTTTTAATTAGGTCTTAGCCATGGTTTATTTAAACGGCAAATACATCGAAAAAGATAAAGCCTTTGTTTCAGTGATGGACAGAGGGTTTCTATTCGGCGATAGCGTTTATGAAGTCATTCCTGTATACAAAGGTAATATTTTCTGCATTAAGCCACATCTTGACCGATTGGGTGAGAGTTTAAAGGCAATCAATATACCAAATCCACATACATTTGAACAGTGGAATGCAATACTTCAACAACTCATCGATTATCACCCGCAATACAACAATCAATCCATTTATTTGCAAGTAACAAGAGGTTGCGACACGGACAGAAAGCACACCTATGACAAACTTAAGCCCACTGTTTATATGCAGTCAAGCCCATTTGAAGTTGTCCGTAAAGAGGATTTTCTAAAAGGAGTTTCGGCAATAACGCGCGATGATATTCGCTGGAGTCAATGCAACACCAAAGTTACCTCCCTTCTTGCAAACATTATGTACGCCCAAGAGGCAAAACAAAACAATGTTGAGGACGTGATTCTTTGTCGTGACAATATCGTCACAGAATGCTCAAGCTCTAATATCTTTATCGTTAAAAATGGCTGTGTTTACACCCACCCTAAGGGTCCGCATATCTTGCCAGGTATTACCCGGGAAGTTGTCTTAGAATGCGCCAATTATTGCGGCATTAACATCGAAGAAGTCCCAACTTCAAAAGAGGATTTATTTGACGCAGATGAAGTTTGGGTCTCCAGTTCAACACGTGAAGTGTTGCCAATCACAAAGATCGATGATGTTTTAATCAACCAAGGCCAAGCGGGAGAATTGTGGTCTTTGGTTTACGATCGTTTCCAAGTCGAGAAAAGCCTAAACGTTTAATTGACCACTGGCTGTTTTTTCTCGCTATTGAGGCGAATCAATTGCAGTAAAATGTTACCCAGTGTCGAGGGTAAACCGACAATGAATAATTATGAACCCCGCCAGGCCCGGAAGGGAGCAACGGTAATAGTTTTTTCTTGTGTTGGATTCTATTCTCGGCACTACTTACACCACAATTGTTAAACCGACATTCATGAGTGAGCACTACCAAGTTTTAGCGAGAAAATACCGACCCCATACTTTTGAAGAATTGGTGGGCCAAACGCACACCGTTAAAACCCTAGTTAATGCCCTTAATAACAATAACCTGCACCATGGATTTTTATTTACTGGTACTCGAGGTGTTGGCAAAACAACCATCGCTCGTATCTTTGCAAAGTCCATCAATTGCGAACAAGGTGTTAGCGCCAATCCATGTGGTAAATGCACAACCTGTATAGAAATCGACAAAGGTCAATCAATTGATTTAATCGAGCTAGACGCCGCCTCTCATACAGGCGTTGATCATATGCGTGAAATCTTAGAAAATGCGCAATATTTGCCCACTAAAGATCGCTTTAAAGTCTATCTAATCGACGAAGTGCATATGCTCTCTAAGAGTAGTTTTAATGCCCTTTTAAAAACCCTAGAGGAGCCTCCTGGCCACATTAAATTTTTATTGGCCACTACCGATCCTCAGAAATTACCCATTACTGTTCTATCGCGTTGCCTACAGTTCAACCTCAATAAACTTACACACGATGAAATTCTGTCCCAACTGAAATTCATTATGAAGTCCGAAGGTCTGGATTATGAAGAGTCCGCTTTGGCCAAGATTGCTGATTTTGGCAACGGCTCTATGCGTGATGCCCTTAGCCTTCTTGATCAATCAATCTCTTTTGGCAATGGTAGTGTTTTAGAAAAAGACATCAAGGCCATGTTGGGGCTCGTAAAGCACGATGACATTGTTGAACTTGCCACTCTTCTTGTTGAAAAAAAACCGGCTGAAATCATTGCTTTCGTCAGAAAGCTCGCCCATCAAGGAGAAAACTTAGGCAACGCACTAAAGGATTTAACTTCGCTTATTCATCAAATTTCAATCGCTCAAATCTTACCTAATAATGCTGAGAGCTCCAAGGAAATACACACTCTTGCAAATCAAATTTCTGTTCACGATTTACAGCTGTATTACCAAATAGCCATTAACGGCCAAAGAGATCTTATTCATGCACCAAGTGAGCAAGTGGGTCTGGAAATGACACTGCTACGAATGATAGCTTTTCATTCTGAGCACGAGAGTGAAAAAAAAACTCTAAAAACCAACTCCAAAGCTAAAACAAATTTAACAACCAAAGTCGCCGTTGAGCCAAAAATCGAGGAAAAGCTAGCAGCAAAAGACACGACACCTCCTCCCCCTCCTAAAGTCACAAAAGCCAAAACAGAAGCAGAGACTGAAGCAAAATCAACGACAATTACCGACACCAAAACAAATAGCTTAACCATCAACAATCAAGCCGATTGGGAAGTTTTAATTCAACAGCTACCGTTTAAGGGTGTAGCAAAGATGCTGGTTAAGAACACGCTTTTCACTCAATTTAAAAACAATAAGTTAACACTAACACTTGACTCTGGTCTTAGTAACTTGTTAACAGCAAACACGCAAAAAGCAATTGAAGTGACACTTCAAGAGCATTTTACCGACATCAGTGTTGCCATTGAATCTGGTGAAACAAACAACCAGTCGCTAGCGCAAAAAGAAAACGCCGCTGAAAAAGAACAGCGTCAAGAATTAGAAACAAACTATCTGAACGACGAAGGCGTTAAAGCACTAGAAAAAGCCTTAAACACCAAAGTCGACGTTAAATCAATCAGACCCTTGCAAGAGGCATAGCCTCTCCTAGGTAGGTTTAATCTATTACGTGTTTGCCTTCGGCTTATAATACGCCGTAATGACTACAACTTACTTAGGAGAAGCTATTTATGTTTAAAGGTGGCATGGCCAGCATGATGCAAAAAGCACAGAAAATGCAGTCGGATATAAAGCTTGCGCAAGATGAAATAAAGCTTCTAAGTTGTACAGGTGAGTCAGCGTCTGGAGGCATAAAGATCACCATTAATGGCCAACATCAAACAACTGCCGTTGAAATTGATAAGGGCTTACTGAATGACAAGGAAATGCTTGAAGACTTGATTATGATGGCAATTAACGATGCCTCGTCACAAGTCAATAGAATTTCTGCGGAAAAAATGAAAGGTGTTACCGGTGGGTTGAATCTACCCTTCTAGATTGTAATGAATATTTAACTATGATTGAAAAACTAAACAAAGCCTTCTGCATACTGCCCGGTGTCGGCACAAAAAGTGCACAACGATTCGTTTACCATCTGCTCGAGCGAGATCGTGAAGGCGGCTTTGAATTGGCCAAAGCACTGGTCGACGCGATGGAGCACGTCAAAAATTGCAGTAGATGCCGCACACTCTCTGAAAAAGAAATCTGCGAGATATGCGCCAACAATGTACGTGATGGCTCACAATTATGCATTGTGGAGACGCCCAGCGATATTCATGCTATTGAACAAAGTGGTGTGTACTCCGGTAAATACTTCGTCCTTAGTGGTTACCTTTCTCCTATTGATGGCATCGGCGCAGCAGAGCTTGGCCTTGATGAACTTGAAAGTCTGCTTGAAAACGAAGAAATCGGTGAGATTATTCTTGCCACCAACGCCACGATTGAAGGCGAAGTCACCGCTCACTACATTCACAATTTAGCCAAAAAACATAGCATTAACACCACCAGAATTGCACACGGCATACCGATTGGTGGCGAGCTCGAATACGCCGACATCAACACCATTGCCCACGCCCTTTCTGGACGAAAATCTTACGATTAATCAAGCCCTAGTACCTTACGCCTAAAGCGAATTAACACATCTTCAGTGTAGCCGTTAGGCTGCTCTTTGCCTTCAAAAACAAGTGCTAAAGAGGCTTGGTAGGCAAAGCCATCAAAACTTGGCGCCATGTTTTGGTAATTAGGGTCATTCTTGTTTTGCCCATCAACAAGGACAGCCATTTCTTCAAAAGCTGAACGCACCTCCTCTTCACAGCAAATGCCATGGTGTAGCCAATTAGCCATATGTTGTGAGGAAATACGCAAAGTAGCACGATCCTCCATTAGACCCACATGGTTGATGTCTTGTACTTTTGAGCAGCCAACACCTTGATCAACCCAACGAACCACGTAACCAAGAATGCCTTGTGCGTTATTATGAATTTCATCCGAAATGGCCTCTTTGGAAAGATTTTCAGTGCTTTTCATCAATGGTAGTTTTAATAGATCTTCTTGATCAACCTGCAAACTTTCTTGAAGTTCTTGCTGACAATGATGCACCGAGAAGCGATGATAATGTGTAGCATGCAGCGTAGCAGCTGTTGGCGAAGGCACCCAGGCGCAACTCGCACCCGCTTCTAAATGCAGCATCTTGGTATCCAGCATGTCTCGCATTAAATCAGGCTGTGCCCACATACCTTTGCCAATTTGGGCGCGTTTGAAGAAACCACTTTGCAAGCCAACGCTGACATTGTTTCTTTCATAAGCATCAAGCCAAACCTCCTCTTTAATTTCATTTTTACGCCGCATTGGTCCTGCAAGCATCGAAGTGTGGATTTCATCGCCAGTTCTGTCCAAAAAGCCGGTGTTGATGAAAATAATCCGATTTTTCGCTTCTTTAACACAAGCTTTTAAATTAAGAGTGGCTCGTCGCTCCTCATCCATAATGCCTATTTTTATGGTGTTTTCTTGCAAGTTAAGGGCTTTCTCTACCAATGAGAACAGCTTAACCGTAAATGCCACCTCAGCTGGGCTGTGCATTTTTGGTTTGACCACATAAAGACTGCCTTTTTTAGAATTACGTTTGGATGTCAAGTCATGCAAACCAGCTAAAGTTGTTACCATTACATCCAATATACCTTCTGGAATTGAGTCACCATTCGGTGCTTTAACTAAATCGGTAAACATATGAAGGCCCACATGTCTAACCAAAATCAGACTGCAGCCAGGCAAGTTCTTCGAGCGACCCTTAACATCTGTGTAACTGAGGTCTTCATTCATATCGCGCTCAAGTTTTTCACCATTCTTGACGAAACTAAAGCTCAGATCTCTTTTCATTAGACCCAAGTAATTACGATAGGCGTCGATTTTTTCCTCGCCGCTAACGGTTGAGGCCGAATCTTCGAAATCAACAATAGTGCTAATTGCAGACTCTAATAAAACATCAAAAATACCACTTTTGTGATAACTGCTTTCTTGATCCAAAACAATCTCCATGTGAAGATTGTTATTCAGCAACAATATGTTGCCAGAAGAGGAGAATCCGATGAATTTTTTCTCATCAACTAAGGCGGCATTTTGACCATTACTCAAGATAAAAATGAGCTGGCTGGGGTGCTTTTCAACAGCGATTATTTGCCTGTATGAAGCACCTTTGATCGGCACTACTTCATCTAGAAAGTCACAAGCAAGCTCGGCTGTTTTCTTAACGCGATGGAGATTGTGGGCAAAAGAAGTTGCCATGCTGCCCTTGTTAGGAATGACATCAGTACCATACAGTGAGTCAAACAAACTGCCCCACCTTGCATTGACGGCATTGAGGGAAAACCGAGCGTTAGAAATAGGTACCACCAACTGTGGGCCAGCAATAAGAGTTATCTCGTCATCAACATTATCAACTTCTATCGAAAAGTCATCGGGTTGTGGCAAAACATAACCAATGTTAGTGAGAAAGTCTTTGTATTTACTGGCATCAAAATTGGCTATATTTTGTGTGTGCCACGCATCAATTTGCGTTTGTAGTTCGTCTCTTTTATTAAGAAGATCGCTATTTTTTACAGACAACGCCGAAACAATTAAGGCAAGAGATGAAAAAAACTCTTGCACATCTATCGCCAAACCCGCACAAACTTCGGTCTCAATAAAAATATAAAAGTCACGATCAATTTCAAGACCATCAAACTCAACCTTGCTATTTGAAGCTTTCGAGTCCTGAAGCAGCAAGTCCGCCATTAAACACCCCCTATAAGTTGTTGAAATACTGACGAGTATATTCTTTTATATACTCTAAATAATTAACACAATACTACAGAAAATTAACACTTTGTTACTTTATTGGGGCGATGCTGCCTAATCCATCATACCGCCCACTTTGTTATTTTTATATCAGTGCGTCAAGTCCAGCCTGAGAAACCACTGTATCTTGATCAGGTGTACCCGAGCTGCAACCAATTCCACCAACGATTTGACCCTCGACAAATAATGGCAAGCCACCGCCAACAACACAAAAACGGCCTTGATGTGACGTTTGGATGCCAAAAGCTGGGCCGTGATTACGGGCAGCTTTAGCATAATCTGACGTTGGTTTTCTAGCAGCTGCGGCAGTGAAGGCCTTGTCGATTGAAATGTTAATGCTTGTAATTCTTCCATTATCCATTCTCGTAAACAACATCAAATGCCCACCATCATCCACAATAGCAATATCCATATCCACACCTATTTCAAGTGCTTTATTGATTGCACCATCCATCATTATTCTCGCATCTTCAAGCACGAGCTTTAGTACTTGTTTCATAATTTCTCCTTAACTGTAATTACGCCGTCTTCATCGGCGTATAAATAGTCTCCCGGTATGAAGGTTACACCAGAAAAAGAAACCTCAATATCCACCTCACCCACGCCATTTTTGACGCTTTTTAAGGGAAAAGTTCCCAGAGATTTAACACCGATGTCCATTTGGTTAATATCAGCAGAATCTCTAATAAGACCGTGCATAATAATACCCTGCCAACCATTCTCCACGGCTTTTGCAGCCAACATATCGCCCAACATAGCACAACGCTTCGAGCCGCCAGCATCGACCACCAAAACACATTCAGCACCATTAGAAAAAACTTTTTCCCTAACAAGAGAGTTATCCTCAAAACACTTAACCGTTTGAATGCGACCACTAAAACTTGACTTGCCACCAAAAGATTGATAGCCGGGCTCTAGATATTGCACTTCGGGATGCAACGCATCGGATATGTCGCAAGTTTTATTCATTATTTTCTGCATAAATAACACACATTCTCTTTTCTTGACCGTACGGGTAATAATCCATTACAACATTTTTTTCGATTTTTTTCTGTATCGAACACCAGTAATCAGCGTCCAGTAGTTTCTTGTAATTGCGATTAAACATTTTCTTCATTTTTAAATTCGGAAACATAAAATACTTAAATTCTTCAGGAAAAACATCATCATGTGCAACGTAGTACCATGGCTCAGAAGCCATCTCTTGTTCGTAGGTTTTTGGTTCGGGTATTTTTCTAAAATTTGGCTTACTCATCAGTGTAATTTCATCGTAATCGTAAAACACAACACGATTCTGCCGAGTAACACCAAAATTCTTAGTGAGCATGTCACCCGGGAAAATATTAGAGTTAATTAGTTCATCAATAGCTAGACCATAATCATTAATAATATGCTCTTGTTGCTCGTCTGTTGCCGTTTCTAAATACAAATTAAGCGGTGTCATTTTGTTCTCAATATACATATGCTTAATGATTAGCAAATCACCTTCTATTTCAATATTTGATGGGGCTTTCGCTTTGAGCTCTTCAAGCAAGGTGTCTTCAATATCTTTGAGTGGAAAAGCCACATCCGAAAACTCCCAAGTATCGGCAAGGCGTCCGATGCGTACATGGTTTTTAACAAAATAATATTTATCCTGAACCATTTTTCGAGTGCCCATTTTTGGTGGCGTGAAATGATCATTAATCATTTTAAAAACAAAGGGAAACATCGGGAAAGTAAAGACCGACATTACCATCCCCTTAATTCCAGGTGCAACGATCAACTTTTCCTTTGTGACCTTTGAGTACCGCAAAAAATGCCTATACAACAACGTTTTTCCATGCTTATGTAAGCCGATTAAGCTGTATAAATCTGCACGTGTTTTGCCCGGAATTGCAGTCCTTAAGTATTCAACGATTGCGGATGGGTAATCTGTATCGATAAAGAAGTAGGAGCGAGAAAAGCTGAAAATTGATGAAATACTTCTGAGATCCGTTACCAGACTATCGACAAAAATACCGCGATTTTCTTCGTTTAAAAGCGCTATCAATATCGGCCGGTTAGAATGAAGCTCTGTAATAATATTACCAACAATGTATGCACCTTTGCCTCTGATAAATGCTGCGTTAATTACCTGAATCTCGAAAAGTTCTGTTTGAATATGTTCAAACTGCTGGAAGAGCTGCTCTTTTAATCGAAATACGTCTCTATCCAAGTCTTCGAACTCACAAGCAAAAGAATAGCTTTTTAATATTTGAGAACACACCTCTTCTAAATCACCGTTACGCACAATATAGCTATCAATGACTGGCTCATCCATGTCAATATGAGTGATGGATACACTTGGTCTAGTAAAAATGTATTGATTGTTGTAAAAACTACGCTCAAAAAGGTGACAAAAGACAGAATTAAAAAATGTCTCCGCTAGCTCGGGTTGTTTGTGATTAGATATTAAGTGAACGTAGTATCGCTTAACACTTTTCCAAAAACCCGGCTCTCGCTCTCTTTGCCCTAGCCCTGCTTTGAGCTCCGTACAATAAAGATTGACTTGTTGGTCATAAATGTTAAGTCGGCGCTTAGATTCTTGCTCAATTAGGCCCCACTGACGCTTTTCGAAGTATTCTTTGGCCTTTATGGATGCACTTTTGATGTTTTCATAGTGCTGATTAAAGCCACCAAGTATTGTCTTGGCGATGTCTTCTGAGGTTGAATCGGTTGATGAGTTTTGCATAATTTAGTGTTTCATCATAACACATTGAACCCACTCATGGATTGACTCAAAAAGACGCCAACCCATGAAGGGATTTTTTATTAGAACTGCTCTTCTTCTGTAGAACCAGTCAGTGCAGTAACTGAAGATGCGCCACCTTGAATAACAGTTGTAACATCATCAAAGTAGCCAGCGCCAACTTCTTGTTGATGCGATGCAAATGTGTAACCTTTATCAACAGCTGCAAATTCAGGCTCTTGTACTTTTTCAACATAGTGCTTCATGCCTTCGCCTTGTGCGTACTCGTGCGCAAGATCAAACATGTTGTACCACATGTTGTGGATACCAGCCAATGTGATGAACTGGTACTTGTAGCCCATGTCAGCAATATCCTGCTGGAATGAAGCAATTTGGCTATCGTTAAGGTTCTTCTTCCAGTTGAATGACGGAGAACAGTTGTAAGCAAGTAGCTGGTTAGGATTTTCAGCCAATACTGCTTCAGCAAACTCACGCGCAAAACCTAAGTCCGGCTTGCCTGTCTCACACCATACTAAGTCAGCGTAAGGTGCGTATGAAACACCACGAGAGATAGATTGCTCAAGACCGTTCTTAACAATATAGAAACCTTCAGGCGTTCTCTTGCCCGTAAGGAATTTCTCATCAGCTGGATCAACATCAGATGTCAATAAGTTGGCAGCCTCAGCATCAGTACGCGCCAAAACAACAGTCGGAACGCCCATAACGTCAGAAGCTAGTCGAGCTGAAATCAATTTTTGCACAGCTTCTTGTGTTGGTACAAGAACTTTACCACCCATGTGACCACATTTTTTAACAGCTGCTAATTGATCTTCAAAGTGAGCGCCAGCTGCACCGTTAGCAATCATGTTTTTCATTAACTCGAATGCATTCAATACACCACCAAAACCAGCTTCAGCATCAGCAACAATTGGAAGGAAGTAATCAACATGCTTGTCGTCACCCTTTTCGATTCCACGAGCCCACTGAATTTCGTCAGCTCTTTTAAAAGTATTATTAATACGACGCACCATTGTAGGTACCGAGTCGTAAGCATATAGAGACTGGTCTGGATACATTGTTTCTGATGTGTTACCATCAGCAGCAACCTGCCAACCTGACAAGTAAATTGCTTCAATGCCCGCTTTCGCTTGTTGCATTGCTTGACCTGCAGTAATTGCGCCCATGCAGTTTACGTAGCCTTTCTTAGATGAACCGTTAATTAATTCCCAAAGTTTTTCAGCACCGTTTCTCGCTAGTGTGTATTCTGGCTGTATTGATCCACGTAGACGTACAACGTCTTCTGCTGAGTAGCCGCGCTTAACATCAGCCCAACGTGGGTTGTTTTTCCAATCCTGCTCTAAAGCTTCTACTTGTTCTTTTCTGTTCATTCTTTTATCCTAATAATACAACGTGCTTGACAATTAACAAACACTCCATTTGTTGGCGAAAATTATACGTTAGCAATAACTTGTTTACCGATATATTTCATTATATAATCACAACATATCACTATATGAAATAATATGACAAGCGATCAACCACAGAAAAAACACAATGCCATTGAGAAGTGTTTACAGATTCTCTCAATTTTTTCGATAGACAAAGCACAATACAGTCTCAAGGAAATTAGTGAGTTGCTCGGCTTTAACCTCTCAACAACATACAGAATTCTAACCACACTTGAAGAATACGGCTACGTCGTTAGATTAAGAGACAAACAATACACTATTGGCACACAAGCATTGTATTTAAGCGCAATCTATACACACAGCAATCATCTTGACCAGATACGGCCAATTGTTGACAATATACGCGACATTTCGGGTGAAACTGCCTCATTCTTTGTTGAAGAGGACAGTAGACGTATTTGTCTGTACCGTGCTCACTCTAGAGATGAAATTCGCCACAATATTGAACAAGGCACTCGACTTGACCTCAACCGTGGTGCATCTGGTCGAATTATTTTAGCCTACGGAAAACGCAGTCGTGATAAATCAGGGTTTTATAAAGACATTCGTGACAAAGGTTTTTTTCAGGCCGTTGATGAGAACAACTCCTCACTGTTTGCCATTGCTATTCCGGTTCTTTCAAATTCCGCAAAATTTGTCGGCGCCTTAGTGGTTTCAGGCCCTGTTAATCGCTTTAGCAGTACCCAAAAAGATAGCTTGATTAAACTGCTAAAATCACAACTAATAAGGATTGCCATTCCATAATTTAATCTAAATTTCAGGATGTTGCAGGGCTTTACAAAAGGCAATTACAGTAGTAATTTGACTGTATATATTGTATAATTGCGAAGTTTTATCCAATTCTTAGTTTCCATGGAAAAAACATACAACCCCCATCAAATAGAGGCGAAATACCGCGACATTTGGGAACAGGGTGATTTCTTTTCCTCAAGCACGAATCCTCAGAGTAAAGATGCTTACAGCATCGTCCTACCGCCGCCCAACGTAACGGGCAGCTTGCACATGGGCCACGCTTTTCAACACACCATTATGGATGTGTTCACTCGCTACCACCGAGGCAAGGGCGATCAAACACTTTGGCAGCCTGGTACAGACCACGCTGGCATCGCTACGCAAATGGTTGTTGAGCGTCAACTTGCTCAACAGGGCATCACCCGAGTTGAGGTTGGCCGTGAACAGTTTATTGAAAAAATCTGGGACTGGAAACAACAATCTGGTGGCACAATTACTTCACAAATGCGCAGGCTTGGCGCCTCTGTTGATTGGAGTCGTGAGCGCTTTACCATGGATGATGGCCTTTCAGATGCCGTACAAAAAGTCTTTGTCGACTTATTCAACGAAGGTCTAATTTATCGTGGCAAGCGATTAGTAAATTGGGATCCTGTGCTATTAACAGCTGTATCAGACTTGGAAGTTATTAATACTGAAGAGCAAGGCTCTCTCTGGCATATACGCTATCCTGTTGCTGATTCTGACGAAGTGCTGGTAGTTGCCACCACTCGACCAGAGACCATGCTGGGTGACAGCGCTGTTGCTGTGCATCCTGATGACGAGCGCTACAAACACCTAATTGGCAAGCTTATTAATTTACCTTTAACCGATCGCCAAATACCGATCATTGCTGATGATTATGCTGACATGAAATTTGGCACGGGTTGCGTGAAAATCACCCCTGCTCATGACTTTAATGACTATGAAATGGGTCAAAGACACAATCTTGAGATTATTAACATTCTTACAGATGACGCCAAAATTAACGACGATGCACCTGAGGCTTATCGAGGTCTTGATCGTTTTGTTGCGCGTAAACAAATTGTTAAAGATTTAGAAAGCCAAGAGCTTCTCGAAAAAATCGATCCACACACTCTAATGACGCCCAGAGGTGATAGAACCAACACCGTGATTGAGCCGTATATGACGGATCAGTGGTTTGTCAAAATTCAGCCATTAGCTGATCCAGCGATCGATGCTGTGAAGAATGGCGACATTCGCTTTGTTCCTAGCAATTGGGAGAAGACATACTTCAATTGGATGGATAACATCCAAGACTGGTGTATTTCTCGTCAAATATGGTGGGGTCACCGCATCCCGGCTTGGTATGACGAATCTGGCAAAATATACGTTGCTCATAGCCTTGAAGAAGCTCAACAACAAGCAGGCGAAGATGTGACACTCAAGCAAGACGAAGACGTACTTGACACTTGGTTCTCGTCAGCGCTATGGCCTTTTTCAACATTGGGCTGGCCAGAAAAAACGCCTGAATTATCACGCTTCTACCCAACCAATGTTTTGGTAACAGGCTTTGATATTATCTTTTTCTGGGTTGCCAGAATGATTATGTTTGGCCTTAAATTTGCAGGCGATGTGCCTTTCAAAGATATTTATATCACTGGTCTTATCAAAGATAGTCATGGTCAAAAGATGAGCAAGTCCAAGGGCAATGTGCTTGACCCAATTGATCTTATCGATGGCATCACCCTAGAAGATTTACTGGAAAAACGAACCCAAGGCATGATGCAGCCAGAAATGGCGGCAAAAATCAAAAAACAGACAGAAAAGGAATTTGCTGACGGCATTCCTTCATTCGGTGCTGATGCATTAAGATTTACCTTTGCCGCACTCGCCTCCTTTGGTCGTGATATTAAGTTTGATCTAAAGCGTGTTGAAGGCTATCGTAATTTCTGCAACAAATTGTGGAACGCTTCTCGCTTTGTTCTAATGAAGCTTGAAGGTCAATCCATAAACGAGAGCGCCTGCACCTCTGCATCTGATGAGTGGATTTTATCTCGCCTTCAACACACCAAGATTGCTGTTGAAAAACACCTTACTGATTACCGCCTAGATTTAATGAGCCAAACGCTTTATGAATTTGTATGGCACGACTACTGTGATTGGTATTTGGAGCTTTCCAAGCCACTACTGGATGATGACAAGACATGCGCTGGAACGCAAGCAACGTTGATTAAAGTACTTAGTGAAATCCTCACCTTACTGCATCCAATCATTCCATTTATCACCGAAGAGATTTTTGAACAATGCCAATCATTGACTGCGAGAGATTCAGAAAGATTAATAACCACGGCCCACCCTGAGATTGATCAAAACTTAATCTCCGAGGATTCAGAAGCAGAAATTGCTTGGCTACAAGGCTTTATTCTGGGTGTTCGTCAAATTAGAGGAGAGATGAATATTGCCCCTGGCAAACCGTTGCCTTGCTTTATTCAAAACAGCAATAGCGCTGACAAAGTTTACCTACAGTGCAATCATTCAATTTTGACAACACTTGCCAAGCTTGAAAGCATCACTCAGTTATCAGACTCTGATGAAGCTGAGGAATCTGCAACAGCATTGGTTGGTGAGATGAAAATCTTGATTCCACTAGCGGGCCTTGTTGACAAAAAGCAAGAAATAACACGTCTAAACAAAGAAATTGAGAAATTAACCAAGCAACAACAGCAATTTTCAGGCAAACTCAATAATGAAAAATTTGTCTCAGGCGCACCAGAAGCTGTTGTCGAAAAAGAACGACAAAAGCTGCACTCGGTAGAACAAGCCATCAGTGATTTAGGTCAACAATTAGATAAAATATCAGCCTTATGAAATACCTTAAAATTCTAACATTAGCAATTATTATTACAAGCACATCGGTGGGCGCTGAATCCTTTGTCTATATAACCGACCAAGTCGATATCCCCGTCCGCTCTGAAAAAGTATTTGGTGACAACATTGTCCGATCCCTTCCATCAGGCACTGAGCTTTCTATATTGCAGGCCACAGAGGATGGTTGGACGCGAGTTCAATACGAAAAAACCGTTGGCTGGATCGTCTCGAGATATCTAACCAATAATCAACCTGCACGCATTTTGTTAAAACAATTAACAACAAAAAACAATGCTAACAAACTACTTATTACCAAATATTTAGTGGAAAAAGAGAATCTGGAAAACCAACTCTCTTTATTAAAGCAAGAGAACACTGACCTTACAATTCAGAATTCTAAATCTCAAGCAGAAAAAGCACATATTGAACAAATATATGAAGACGCTCTAAAACTTGAGCACGAGAATGAAAAACTTATGCAACAGATGTTGCAACTCAAAACTGAACTGCAGTTGGCTGAAAATAACAACCAAATAGAAAAAGACACGAGTTTAAGAAATTGGTTTATGGTGGGTGCATTAGTGCTATTTTGTGGCATGATAATTGGCTTTATTCTGCCCAATTTAATGAACCGAAAACGCACTCACTCTAATTGGAGAAAACTATGAATTTGCTAAAAAAAGCACTTACTTTTGATGATGTATTATTGGTGCCAGCACACTCCACTATCATGCCTAAAGAGGTTGATTTATCAACACAACTTACTAAAAACATCAAGCTCAATACGCCGATTTTATCGGCAGCAATGGACACAGTGACAGAAGCCAATCTTGCAATAGCAATAGCGCAAGAAGGTGGTATAGGCATTATTCATAAAAACATGTCAGCTGCTGCTCAAGCAAAAGAAGTGTGGAAAGTTAAGCGATTTGAATCTGGCATTATTAGAGACCCCATTAGCATTGATCCCAAAGCAACCATAAAGGATGTATTTGACCTCCAGGCGCATCACGGTATTTCTGCTCTGCCTGTTGTTTCTAACGATGTGGTTGTTGGTCTGATCACCAGTCGTGATGTTCGGTTTGAGACGCGTTTAGATGCTTTGGTCGAAAGTGTCATGACACCGCAGCAAAGCCTAATTACCGTTCGTGAAGGCATATCGATGGAAGACGTTCGCTCATTATTACACAAGCACAGAATTGAACGTGTTTTGGTGACGGATAAAAACTTTAAACTTGGTGGCATGATTACCGTCAGTGACATTAAGAAAACAAGCGATTTCCCTTTGGCAGCAAAAGACGACCAAGAAAGACTGATTGTTGGCGCTGCTGTTGGCGTTGGCTCTGGCACTGGTGAGCGAATTACAGCTCTTGTTAAAGCAGGCGTTGACGTTATTGTTATTGACACAGCGCATGGTCATTCGCAAGGCGTACTAGACCGAGTTAAAAAAACCAAAAAAACGCATCCAAATCTTGACGTTATTGCTGGCAATATTGCCACCGCAAAAGCAGCCCTTGACTTAGTCAAAGCTGGGGCAGATTGCGTTAAAGTGGGTATCGGCCCTGGTAGTATTTGTACCACTCGAATTGTAGCAGGCGTTGGCGTACCACAAGTTAGTGCCATATCCGATGTGGCTGACGCTCTTAAGGGTACTGGCATTCCTCTAATCGCTGATGGTGGCGTACGTTATTCTGGTGATGCCGCTAAAGCATTTGCAGCAGGTGCCTACAGTATCATGCTTGGCTCTATGCTTGCAGGAACGGAAGAGTCTCCCGGTGAAGTAGAGCTATTCCAAGGACGCTCTTACAAGTCCTACCGAGGCATGGGCTCATTAGGCGCCATGGGTCAAGCCCACGGCTCATCCGATCGTTATTTCCAAGCCGAATTAGCGGCTGATAAATTAGTCCCGGAAGGGGTTGAAGGACGCGTGCCATTTAAAGGCTCTATCCGTCCTATTATTCACCAAATCGTTGGCGGTATTCGCTCATCAATGGGCTACACGGGCTGTAAGAATCTCAAAGCGATGCGTGACAACGCTGAGTTTGTGCAGGTGACTGCGGCGGGGATGGTGGAGTCTCATGTGCATGATGTGATGATTACTAAGGAAGCCCCAAACTACCATCAGTAAATATAGAGTTTAATTTTCTGTATGTCTTTGTTGTCAAAAATTTCAGATTGATCGCTTATTAAATATAAGCTCACGTCCTTCAATTTTCTTACGCCTCGACTTACTCTTCTATATTGCGTTAATTTATTACCCAACAAGAGGTAACTTGGTATTTATTGATAAATAAACACCAAGTTACCAGTCACTAGGAAATTTAAGTTGCGTAACGTAGTGGAATCGGCTTGAGTTTATCCATTTGTACTTGCCTTGTTGTGCTTTTTCTTAACCACGTCATACCAAATATTTTGTACAATTTCTTGCTCTATGTCTTTATTTCTTTGAAATTGAGCTATGATATTTTGTTTTATTTTAGTGGACGAAGTTCGTGGATTATATTTAATTTGAACGATTTTTTTGCCTTGTCCTTTAAGATAATTTTCTACGCCTTGATTATGAGGCTTCCTACCCCAATCTTCACCAATAACAAAAATATCGGCTTTAACCTTTTTACATACAGAAATGTAATCCAGCTGATGGTATGGCAGAACAATATCCACGCAGCTAAGCGCTTGAAGCATTTCTATACGCTCATCAAGCGGAATAGTGGGCACATTAGGTTTGTATAATTTAACTACTTCATCAGAGGCAACCCCAACAGCAACTGTATCGCCCAGAGTGGCACAGAATTCCAACAACGCAAGATGTCCAACATGCAATAAATCAAAAGTACCTACCGTATATACAACCATTGTATTAACTCCTTATCAAAATAATTTTTTCCTTTACCAGAGCGTTACTTTCTATAAAAGTTTCCAGCTGTAGATCGCTGTTATTACAAGAGTATAAACAGCAAGAACACAAACATTAAATGTGCTTCCAGAAAGTTTTGGTGTTTTTATTTGTGAAACATTTAGGATTGCAATCCCTATACAACTGATATAAAGAATAACCGAAAATTGGCCTTCACTAAACATGCTTTCAAATAGAAATATGAAAACAAGTATTAGATTATTGTTATCAAGAGCCATTCCTGTGTATCTGGCCCCATTAGAAAGTCCATAGGTATTAAAATAACTCAATCGAATGGCACTAGCAGAAATAACTATAAATGATCCTAATAGGAATATAGGATCGAATTCAGCATAACTCAAAAGAAGAATAGCAGGAGAAACGCCATAGTTCACAATATCTATTAACGAATCAAGCTGCCCTCCAAAAAAACTCTGTTTACCTGTTCGCCCTTTAATTCTACGTGCAATAAGCCCATCCGCCCAGTCAAATGCAACAGCCCAAACCATGCCAATCATTGCAGCGTAGTAAACACCCAATATACTGAAATATATGGCCAATATCGTGCAAGCCAGACCTGCAAGCGAGCATATGTTAGGAAGATCCTTTAGAAAGGAAAGAATAGTAGGCTGTAACTCTTGAGGTTCAACTTTGTCTGGAATAATAATCACCTGAAGCTTGAATTGCAATCATCTGAAACTGACATCAAAGATGTCACAAACAGTTTGCGAGATGAGAATTCAAAGAAAAGAATATTTTACACTTACATAAGTAAGTGTGCCGCCCTTTTTTTGGGTCATTTAATTATCATTTTTCCTTCATCTGGAAAATGTTCATAAAATCCCATAAAAGTACTTAAAACCTAAAAATAGCCTTTATATAGCATTTAAAACAGTTCTTTTTGATTCATTCTACTCCTTGCAGGGCTTCATTTTCAAAATTTCCTAAATTTTTGTTAGGACTTTATTTTGACAGAGTAAAAAACAAAAGGCTGACGCATCCTTTTGCCTATACCTTTTCGGAAATATAACACCGCATTCAGTGACTTGTCCGTTGCAATACTTTATTAGCATTTTGAGAAATTTAATCTATTTGAATAAGCAAATAAAGCGGGCACGCCTCCGGTATGCCAGAATAAAACGCTATCTTTTTTATTGATTTTTCCGGTTCTGATCATATCAAATAACCCGCCCATGGCTCTTCCGGTATAGACAGGGTCCAACAATATACCTTCGGTTTGTGCTGTCAATGAAATTGCTTCGTTCTCTAGGTGACCAATCACGCCATAACCTTCACCAACATAGTCAGAGTTCAGAATTAAATCTTCTTCTGAAAAGTCGTGATTTACACCAATGAATTTTGCCGTACTGTTAGCAAGAGACAATATGAATTGATCAAAAGGAACCTTATCTGTTTCTCCTTTATCAATATTTATTCCGACTATTTGATATGACGCATCAAGCATCTTTTTCCCAAGCATCAACCCAGCTTGTGTACCTCCGGAGCTTGATGCAAAAACGATGTATGTGAACGATTTACCAGTGTCTTGACGTTGTGTTTCAAGCTCTTTTAGTGCCTCTACAAATGCTAAGGCGCCGAGCTCATTTGAACCGCCATAAGGCACAACATAGGGTTTTTTCCCTGCTTGTTTCAGTTGCTCAACAATTTGAGGAATATCTTCTCCCTTACGATTTACACCAGCCCAATGGATATGGCAGCCAAATATTTGATCAAGTAAGAGATTGCCGTTAACAATGTCAGGTTTTTCTCCGCCTAAAACAAGATGGCATTCAAGTTGCAGGCTAGCAGCTGCGGCAGCGGTCTGCCGACAATGGTTTGATTGCGCTGCACCGGCGGTAATAATAGTATCTGCACCACACGCCAGCGCATCTCCAAGAATAAACTCGAGTTTTCTGGTTTTGTTGCCACCCAATGCAAGACCCGTATTGTCATCTCGCTTCATAAATATTTTAGAGCCGCCAAGCGCTTCACTTAACTTGGAAAGTTCGACTATCGGTGTTGGAAAAAAACCTAGAGATTGCCGTGGTATCTTTTCATAATTCATAACTTTGGTCCATCATGCTAACGTTTGAATTTACCTGCATTTTGGAGCGTAGCAGAAAAATAAAAAGTTGGAAGACACGCACTTAATTGCCTTAATTATGCCATTTTTATAAAAAGGCACATGCCACCATTATTCCTTATAGGTAAGTATTTCTGGTTAAACTCTGACATGATTTGTGTGCTAGAGTTTTTTTGTATAAATAGTTACTTTTTTTCCATCTTGAAAGACTTCATTTTCTCTAGTCCAACCAGCTCGTTGCAGCAAGCCATGAGACTTGGCTGTGCCAGAATAAAGCTGAGAATATCCCATACTCGCAGCTTTGTTTTCGATTGCAGATAACAACCTAGTGCCTATACCCTGAGCACGCATTTCAGGCAAAACAAAGCCAGCACCTACCCACGGTTCGCTATAGGTCAGCGAGGCAAATGACTCAGCTTTAAGCGCCATAAAACCGCACAATTGATTACCTTTATACGCAACCAAGCCAAGCGGAATAGTGCCATTATTTGCATAATTTTCAACGTCTTTTTGGGCATTTCCCTTGCCATCCACACCATAGTATTCTGGCCACTGCGTAACGAACCAATCCACAAGTTCAGGGATGGCTTCTTGGTGATCAATCAATGGCTTGATAACAATATTACTCTTCATATAGGAAGTTGGGGAAGGAAGTTGTGGACATGTACTTAATTACCTTAATTTTGTCATTGTTATAATAATTAGTAAGTGTTACCATTATTATTGTGAATCTTAACAACCAGATGTGGCTCTATCTCAATATGTCTTTTGGATCACCCAAATCACATTTTTGACAATTTAGCTCAGAACCTAACATTAAATCACGACCCGATTCTACTACCACCCATGGACGATTGGTGAAGGGTGGATTATGCCTAACATGCTGAAAATGACCAAAAATAATTCAGCTACCCAATCATTTTCTTCATCCTTATGGTAACCAATTATTGATTGCTTCATTAATTTTTTATAACACCTGTATAACTCATGAGAAAAGTGTACGGCTTTAAAGACCCTTGCCAGCCGTTTGTTAGGCTTTTACTTTTGGCAGAGTAAGTACTTTAGAATTTCTATTATTTGTTCTGGGGTTTGCGCCCAAGCTTGAGCCTGAGAATTGACTTCTTTCAATGGATGAACAAGTGATTTGTCATGCAATGTGATGTATGGCTTGCCGAGCGCAGCACAATAACCTGCGTCAAAAGCGGCATTCCATTGTTTGTACTTTTCACCAAAACGAATGATTGCTAAGTCGCATTTTTCGATTTGTGTTTTGGTACGAATGGCATTTACTTTGGCGGACTTATGGTCACGCCAAAAAGAATCACTCTCTAAGCCAAGACAATCGCCTGCCGCATCACTAGCCTCATGATTTGTAACCGGCGAAGAGAAAGAGATTTCAAGATTTTCTTGAGAGCACCCTTCGATAATTTGCTCTCTCCAGTCTGAGTGAATCTCGCCTGAAAGGTATATATTAAATTTCATTTTATTTCCTTAATTATTATTTTTATAAATGGTTAACTTTTTTTTAAATACAGTGGCTCTCAGGTATTTGGAGATCGTTTTTCGAATTGTGGAAGATTATCACATATATCATGCCACTGGGCTTTGGAGCCTACGAAGATATGCGACTCTGGCTTTATGCCTGGATCACCCTCAACCGTGCCGAGCGTTACAGTGGTAGTATCACCTTTATCGGTTCCTGCTAATGTCGAACCACACTCACTACAAAAGCACCATCCGCCAGCTGACGACGGATCGAATACTTTTACAAAGTCTTCCCCTGAAATCCATTTAAAATCACCTGGATTAAATTTTGCATAAGTAGAAAATGCTGCGCCATGCTGACGTCTACACATAGAGCAATGGCAGTGATCTGCATTAAAGAGTGGCCCAGTGATTTCGTAACGAACCTTGCCGCATAAGCATCCGCCTTTAATTGTCATCTCGGTTTCTCCTATGATGAAAGACAACGACCCCCTTTAATTTTCCGGCGCACCTTCGTTGAATTGCGGAACACCCTCAGGGATTATTTCCCACTGTGCTTTAGAGCCAACATAAATGTGTTTGCCAATCTCAATTTCTGGATCACCGTTTACGCAACCCAATGTGACGCCATGAACAACACCATTAAGAATACCACAAAGAGTAGAACCGCATTGACTACAGAACTGCAATCCGAAGCCATGGCTTCCAATATAGGATGTGAGTATATCCTTACCAGATAACCACTTAAACTTTGATGGATCAACCAATGCGTAAGCGGATGCTTGTGCGCTGAATGCTTTACGGCAACGGGAACAGTGGCAAGATCTTGCATCACAAAGTCTGCCATCAATTTGGTATTTCACTTCTCCACAAAAACACTCGCCAGTTATTTTCACTTCATTCTCCTTGACTTATAAATTTATTGGGTACAGATTAGTTTTGTTATGCCTCACTCTAAGTACACAATTTACCGACTGCATTTAAAAAGCATTTAATAAAAAACTCCTTTGGCTTTGGCTTCTTGCAAAAGATTCTCGTACATTTGTTTTAATACACCGCCTGTTTGAAAGTATTTATCTAAGTATTCTTTCGCTTCTTGGTAATCCACTTCCAACTTTCTATAGGAAGAATACTCATTATTGGTGCAAAGGTTTTGAATCAAAGGCATCAATTTATCCGCCGATTTGACTAAACGCGCCTCAATGGTCGTTTGATTTAGATACTCTTCAAATAGCTGTTTAAATTTAAGCTTAGGAGTGCTCGGCAACATGTTGAACAATTTATCTGCTGCTGCTTTTTCGTTTTCTTCTTTGTTTGTTAAATCACTTCTATAGGGATTGGTATCACCTGCATATATCTCTGGCAAGTCATGGATCAAAGCAAGTTTAAGCACTTTAGGAAAGTCAGCTTCAGGCAATTCATCTTCTAGTAATAAAAGGAAAGTAGCCAAATGCCACGAGTGCTCAGCATCGCTCTCAGCTCGAGTTGTGTCTGTTGTACGGCACGTTCTTTCACAAGTTTTAAATTTTTCTATTTCTTTTAAAAAGTCAACTACAGCTTTTCGTTATTCATGATTTATTGGGTTATAAAGATAAGGTTGGACTGTGCACTAAAGGTACAGCATAAAAAAATAGAAAATTAGAGCATTATTGAGAACAGGTTAGTTTTTTATTCATAGATTCTATTTAGGTTTTCGCAACGCCAAAGGCTTGATTAAGATAAAGCATATCGTCATCTGATAATTTAATAGACATAGCATCGGCACTGCTGATAGCATTTTCGACGCGGCTGGCCCCAGGAATTGGAATCATCACTGGCGACTTCCCAAGCAACCATGCCAGTGCAATTTGATAAGGTGTTGCGTCAAAGGCCTGTGCTACTTTGTTCAGTGGATGACTATTCTCAGTGCGAACTTTACCATTGCCACCACCAACGGGACTGTAAGCCAAAAAAGCGATGTTTTGTTGTTCGCAGTAATCAATAATACCATTGCGAAAATAATCAAGGTCAAAGGGGCTACAGCGATCTTGGACACTAACAATATCAACCATTTTACGGGCTTGGATAATCTGCTCAAGAGTGGCATTTGAAAGGCCAAGATTACGAATCTTTCCAGCATTCTTAAGGTCAATCAAAGCGCCCATACTTTCTTCAAAAGGCACTTTTTTATCGGGTTCATGAAAGTGATACAAATCAATGGTTTCTGTATCAAGTGCAATTAAGCTTGCCTCACAGGCAGCCTTGAGGTGATCAGGGTGGCCATTATCAACCCAATCGCCGTTGGGTCGCACTAAACCGCCTTTTGTCGCAACAGTAACAGGTGTACTACCCTGCCAAGCTTTGAACGCTTTGGCAATCAAACGTTCATTGTGGCCAATATCATTATCGTCCAGACAATAAACATCCGCTGTATCAATAAAATCAATACCTGCGTCCAATGCCTCACAAATTAGATGTATCGCTTGTTGACTAGTCGGTCGATTAACAGTGGACAGCGGCATCGCCCCCAAGCCAATTGGGTTGACTGAAATTCCGGATGAGCCTAATCTGCGTTTTTTCATGTGTTTTAATTAAAAGATTGTTCAAATAGTTTTCAAATCGTGAAGCGGGTCTCTTGCTCTAACGCGTGGGCACAAATCTGAAATTTATTGGGGACAGATTTATTGGGAACAGGCTAGTTTTTTTAGCTTTCTTGGGTGGGGTTTTCATATTATGGAAGTTATAATTCCTTCCTTAATTTGATTGCAACACCTCTGAAAGCACAACCTTCTACATGATCATTAACCAGCCCCATTGCCTGCATAAAGGCGTAGGCTGTTGTTGGGCCGAAAAACTTCCACCCGCGTTTTTTTAAATCTTTGCTTAACGCTTGGGATGTTTTGGTGATACTAGGGATAGGATGATCGTAATCACCCTTGCCAATGTGTGGTTCTTTTGACTTTGGTTCCCATTGCCAAATGTAGGTACAGAGGCTTCCAAATTCATCAACAATCTCTATGGCTCGATGCGCATTATTAATCGTTGCCTCGATCTTTCCTCGGTGACGAATAATGTCGCTATTTTGTAGAAGCTGAGCAACATTCTCATCATTATATTGAGCGACTTTATTAAAGTCGAACCCAGCAAACGCCTTCCTAAAATTCTCGCGCTTTCGTAGGATGGTTAGCCATGAAAGTCCCGATTGAAAGCCTTCTAAGCAAATTTTTTCAAAGAGTCGAAAATCATTGGTGGTCGGTCTACCCCATTCTTCATCATGGTATTTGCGATAATCTAAGTCGTCTTTTCCCCAATAACAACGAGTGATACCATCTTCGTGGGTTTGTAGATTTGTATTTTCTGAATCTGACATAAATAATTACTAGAGGCCTTTACATAAATCATTTTAAAGTTTGCTGAGTGGTAGTAATGAATAAAAAATGTGTAAAAATTTGAAATTAATAGCATTAGCTATTGATGAGAATTATTCTGCACTTTTTACACTAAAGTATAAGTTTCGCACAAACAAACGCCAAGGCGTTGTTTGGCTTAGCTTTAACATTGTTAGCCTCAGCCCTTCGGGATAGGGAATTTTTCACCCAAGGGCAGGCTTTGCACTATATTTTCCTGTGTTAAATTTTATCGCTATACAACAAGTAGAACTTCAAAAAAATATGCCTTGTAAAATAAAAAAAATCCCACTATCAAACATAAAATACTTTACGTAAAGGCCTCAACTAAACAATAACCAAGCTAATTGCAATGAGCCACATGATGCAACCAATAACAAATTCTAGCACTTTCCAAGCCATGGGTTTGTTAAAAATAGGCGCCAATAAGCGAGCCCCGTATCCCAAAGAAAAGAAAAATACAAATGAGGCAATCGTCGCTCCCAATGCAAATTGATATTGCTCATCGAGGTATTGAGTAGAAACAGAGCCGAGCAGAAAAAGCGTGTCTAAATACACATGAGGGTTTAACCATGTAAACGCGAGGCATGCCAATACAGCTGGCGCAAGTGAAGTTTTAGATACCTCACTTTCTTTCAATGCATCATTGCTATTAAAAGCAAAGTAAAAACTTCGAGCACCGTAGACTAAAAGGAAAATAGCACCTGCATATCGAGCAAAAGATTCCACTTCAGGCAAAATATTGATAGCAAGAGAAAAGCCAAATACGCCAATAATAATGAGCACAGCATCAGAAATTGCACAAATTAAGCACAAGATAAAGACGTGTTGTTGTTTTAAGCCCTGTTTAAGAATAAAGGCATTTTGCGCACCAATTGCCAAAATCAAACTTAATCCCAATACGAAGCCAGAAAGAAAACCTGTCATTTATTAAATATTGAAAGCGTAATGGCTAAAAGAGTTATGAATTACTCTTCAAAGTCAGGCTCCGTAGGTTTTTTGGTTCTGTAACCCGGCTTGGCCAGTATTTCCAAATAAAACGATTCTAAGCCTTCCGCCTCAGCTTCACCAATGCATTTACTAAGTTCGGCCGTATGAATAACTTCCGCCCTGTCTTCAGTTGGGCCGTATTTGCAATCAAAGTCCCAATAATCAACACCCTCAGGAAGGGCTTTTCTACCCTCTCTTTTTAGGTATTTTTTCACATCACGTCTGACCGCTTCAACAAGCCTTGCGGGTTTGATTTTTGGATGTGTTAATTTGAATGTTTTTTTCATGATTACTCTTAAGATTACACAGTGAATAAGGTTGTTATTTTAGTTAACAAAAATGGACATTAAGATGATTGTGTCAACATTCTTTAAGAAAGTAACCAGCCGCCATCCACATCAATGGTTGTGCCAGTGACAAAATCGTTCTGAATTGCAAATAAAATACCCTGTGACACCTCTTCTGCAGTTCCAGCACGTGGGATTATGTGGTCGCTAGTTCGTTCTTTAAATAATGTCTCTCGCTCTTTTCCTTCAATGGAAACCATCGGTGTATCGATAATCCCAGGAGAGACTACATTAATACGCCGCGGTGCTAATTCAGATGCAACTGTTCTAACCATTGTCTCAACTGCCGCACCAACTGAGGCTAATGACACTTGCCCAGCTTTAGGTCTTCGTGCTGGCGCTCCGCTAACGAGCACGATAGCCCCCTCTTTGCTCATATACTGCGCGCCAAAACGCACAACATTCGCATAACCCCATAATTTATCAAAAGAGGTCTGATAACCATCCATATCCATTTCTAGAAAAGGACCAAGAGATCTTGTTCCACCGGGTGCAGTGCTCACCAATATGTCAAAAGGTGCGTGCCCTTGAAATAGTTTTGCTAATGCCTCTCGATCACGAACATCACACTTTTGCAGCGAAATACCCTTTAACTTATCGCCAGCTTTTTGTGGGTGGCGACTAATTGAAACGACTTTGGCTCCTAACGCCGCAAGTTGTTTTGCAGTGGCAAGGCCAATGCCAGACGTCCCGCCAAAAACGAGTGCTTTTTTACCTGATATCTTCATTGTTATTTTCTACACCTACTTACTTATTTTTTTTGCCCTTTTAACCAGTTCCCTCGAACTTTATTAAATCTTGATTTTCCTCAAACCAGCACGCACGGGAATCCCAAAAGATACTTTGTTGTGGTTTAATCTCTGGATCTTCGTCCAGTGTTCCAGCAGGCACAACGATATTTACACCGCCTTTAACCGCCCAAGGCATTGATGATCCGCAATTTATGCAAAAACCCGTTGCAAAGTATTTTGCCTCTGGATGTTCAAACCTCCCCAGTTGCTCTTTACCTTTAAGCCAACGAAATTGACTGGGTGGCACAAATAGATTGGCAGCGTGTGCACTGCCTGTAAATTTGCGGCAGCGTGAGCAGTGACAATATTGAAAAATCTTAAAAGGCGGGTCAATCTCGTAGACAACACCACCGCACAAGCAGCTTCCTTTCATTGCATCCTCCAAAGTTCGTTAAAGAGCACAATCATACCATTGCACCAAAAAAAAGAGTGCAAGCCGTTCAAACAGAGAATTAATGAGTTTAAGCTCAGTTTAACCTGCCATAAAACGTCATTCGAGCTGATTCTGATAACTGCACACCCGGCTCTGTATTGTAAGCCAAAACGGATAAAATTCTAACCCTATCACCCTTCGTGGGTGTTACTCTGTGTAACGAATTACGTCCACGAAACAAAACAAGGTCACCCGGCTCAATCGATAAAACATCGGGTGAGTGCTCGCCAGCAAGTAGCGCGCCAACCCCCTCATAATTCATCTCATCATTTTCTGAATTCCTAAAGTCACGAATGTATTCAAAAGAACCGCCGCCTTTAGGCTTTTGAATTAACAATGTTATTGCGAAAGATGAATTGTCAAAATGCCAGCCTAACTCCTGTCCTGCACATGCGTAATGAACGTTTACAGAAGAGAGATTGTCATCATATTTGTACAAGGCACTCTCACCTAATACAGCACAAAGAAAATCCTGAAATTCTTTAGCGTTATATAACGCCTTAAGGGGTGACTCACTGGGCACCTGATCATCTGTAATACAGCCCTTTGAAGAACTAACAATTTGATTTCTTGGGTGGTTTTCTGACAACGATTCGTCTTGTGGCCTCAAATAAACATTGTGGTTATTTTCACAATAATAAGCAAGATGCTCATTCGCGTTTGCCTCTTCTATAAGTGCTTGTATTGCGTTTGGCAAAAGCAGCCCACTCAAAACTAATAAACCATTAGCGTCCAGTTGTTGTTTGCATTGAACTCGAAAATCCTTGCTTTTAAAAGGGTATTTCTCGCAATCAATGATCGTTATCAATACTTTATTCATAATTACTTGTCCTGATTATCGTTTAATCGATGCATTTAGTGCATCGCAATTAGCTATATTTTAATAAAATAATAGCATTGAATTTTTGAAATAATACGTAATGATTCATTTTGGAAAAATATCACAGCAAGAATTTCTGCGAGATTATTGGCAGAAAAAGCCCCTGTTAATCAAACAAGCGTTACCAGATTTCATTTCACCACTTTCACCCGATGAGTTGGCCGGCCTTGCCTGTGAAGCTGAATTCGAATCAAGAATTATTATAGGTTCAACTGATGACAATAACTGGCAATTAACAAATGGTGCATTTCCAGAAGAAATGTTTTCTGAATTACCTGACGATAATTGGACACTGCTTGTTCAAGGAGTAGACCGCTACGTTGATGAGGTTTATCACCTCATCGATCAATTTGATTTTATTCCGCGTTGGCGCTTTGATGACGTGATGATTTCTTACGCAGCAAAAGGCGGAGGTGTCGGCCCTCATTTTGACTATTACGATGTTTTTTTACTACAAGGAGGTGGTAGGAGGCGCTGGCATATTAGTACCGAAAATTGCACTCTTGACAACTATCTAAGTAATGTACCCCTCAGAATCATGAAGGAGTTTAACCCAGAAGTTGTTTGGGATGCTGAACCCGGGGATGTGGTTTACGTGCCACCTAAAGTTGCTCATCATGGCGTTAGCTTGGATGATGATTGTATGACGCTGTCCATCGGTTATCGCTCTTACTCACACCAAGAAATGTTGTTAGCGATGGATATTGGCGATACAGTTGAAAAAATCACTTATTACCAAGACCCTGAGTGGCAAGAAGAGGACTCAGCAGCCCTCATTCCTGAAGCGGCTTTTAGTCAAGCCAAATCGTTTCTAGAGGGTATTGCATTGCCTGATGATTTTTTTGGCGCCTTTGTTACAAAGCTTGACCCAATGGACGAGCAAAACATGAATGAAATTAGCGCCTACAACGAGCTTAAGCCACTTGATCTTGAGGCGACTTACGAGCTGCAACCATGTTGCCGTATCGCCTATCAACTATCAGGTGATGACATTAATTGTTACATTAATGGCGAATCGTTTGATTGTAGCAATATTGACAAAGAAATTGTTATCGACTTCTGCAACACGCGTAGCCTTAAAATCATTGATCACGACTCAAGCAACTATCTTCTGGCTTCTCGCTTGCAAATACTTGCTCTTATTCGCAGGTTGCGCTCTTAGCTGCTAAACAAAAAATACACCTCTTATTTAATAGGAAAAGTGCTTTTTGAAAATGTTTGTTTCAATACAACTGTCGATTCGACACTTGCAATGCACTTCAAACTACCCAAAGATTTTTTCACAAAGCTTTCGTAGCCGAGCAAGTCGGTGGCAATAATTTTTAACAAATAATCGTGTGCACCGGTGATAACGCTGCATTCAATAACTTGCGCTAAGTTTGCCATCGCCTTTTCAAAAACATCGGCATTGTCATTAGAGTTTTCAGTCAATCGAACAAAAACATACACCAAGGCATTGAGGCCTACAGCTTGGGGATTAACTTGGTCTGAATAACCACTAATCACACTCGACTGCAGAAGTTTGGGGTTGCGCATCTCACCCCATATATATAACGACGAAGCCGATATTGATCGCCTATTATCAGTAATAAAATCAAAAATTTAGGCACCTTCTGACGTTGGTTAAAGCACAAAACACAATAAGACTTTTTAACTAAAACAGGCGAGCTAATAACTTTGACAATGAATCCACCAACAACTTTGCATTGTCCTGGGTAAAGACCAAAGGAGGTTTAATTTTAATAACATTATTATGTGGCCCATCAGTACTGAGAAGTATGCCAAGTTCTTTCATTTTATCAGTAATCAACTTTGCCTTTTCTGTTGCCGGTTTCAAGGTTTTTCTGTCTTCAACCAATTCGATTCCAATAAATAATCCAGCGCCTCGAACATCGCCAATCAATGAAAATTTATCTTTTAATAAACACAACTCTGAGAACAAATAATTTCCTACATTTAGGGCATTCTGCTGCAACCCCTCCTGTTCGATTACATTGAGAACAGAGAGTCCAATTGCACAAGAAACTGGGTTGCCACCAAAAGAATTGAAATACTCCATGCCATTATTAAAGAAGCTTGCTATTTCAGCTGTGGTCACAACAGCTGCTATAGGGTGGCCGTTACCCAGCGGTTTGCCAATTGTGACGATGTCCGGGATGACTTCTTGTGTCTCAAACCCCCAATAGGCAGAGCCCACTCTGCCCAAACCCATCTGAACCTCATCACTGATACAAACTCCAGAGGACGCCCTTATCCATTTATACGACTCCGCTAAAAAATCATTTGGTAACGGGATTTGTCCACCACAACCTAACATCGATTCAGCCATAAAGGTTGAACCCCCACCGTGCTTATTAACTGCCTCCTGAACCGCTTGGGCATATTGTTTCCCCGCCGTTTTTGGGTTATTAAATTCACCCCTGAATAAGTCTGGCATCGGAACAACTTCAACATGTTTTGACTTTCCCTGCCCACCCTTACCATTAAATTTATAAGGACTGATATTGATTAGAGAGTCGGTGTTTCCGTGGTAGGCGTGATCTAGGACAATTGTGCTATCATTGCCCGTATATGCTCTGGCCATTCTTAAAGCCAGCTCGTTCGCCTCACTACCCGAATTTACAAAATGACAAATGGACAAGGGTTTGGGTAATTTTCTGCAAAGCTTCTCAGCCAACTCAACAATATTATCATGCAGGTAGCGAGTGTTAGTATTTAATAGTTGATTCTGCTCGTGAGCCGCCTGGATAACAGCAGGATGGCAATGCCCAACATGACTGATATTATTAACACAATCTAAATACTCCTTGCCTTTTTCATCATACAAATATTGCCCTTTCCCCCTGAGTATTTTTAGTGGCTCTGAATAAGCCAGAGAGAGTGACGAACCCAGGTGTTTTTTTCTCAACTCCAATGTATTTTTTTTGGATTTCACTTTTTAATATATTTTAAAATTACTTAATTCTATGTCAGCAAAATTTTTCAGAAATGTCCATGCGTATGGCTCAGTAACAGAAATATACTTGTTTTCAGGAAATAGTTTTTTTCGGTAGTTCGCTGTTACCACGCTAAAACACGCGCGTACACAAACAAGATGAATGAGTGACTCAATTTCTTCGTCTCTTAATGGATAAACTGATTGAAATCCCTGCACAACCGACTTGATCTTCGTCTCAGGCTCTGCTTCTTCTAGAATAAGATAAGTGATGGCTACCGCTAATTCGCTTGCTAAAAAAGTATGCGCCATATCACCAAAATCAATAACGCCAGATATGTGGCCATTGTCATTTAGAAGTACATTGTAATCATTGCCATCATTATGAATATACTGGGTGCGTAAATATTTTTCATTCGGCACAATGTTTAACTGATAATTTGCAATAAAATGACGCACTACAGCTTTATCAGACTCACTCTCAATATAGTCTAAATGACTTTTCAAAAAGTCAATATTTCTAACATCCCATATCCATTTACGCTTTAAATCCGGATAATCAAACTCTCGAAAAGCAACGTCCAACTTACCCAGAAATGCGCCAAATTCTTCCAATAAGAAAGACTCAGGATTCTCAATGTCCTTTATAAAGTGTCCTGCTAAAAAAGATTGTAGGCGAATAAAACAGCCATTATGCCGACTAATAAATTCACCACCTACAGTCTGGATCGTGCTTGGTACTTGTATGGAGGAATCAAAGTTGGCAATATGCTTCAAACTAGCGACCTGTAACTTAATGAGTTCAACATCCTCCGCCGGATTTGAAATCTTTAATACAAATTCCTTGCCATCTTCACGTTTCAAATAAAAATTCTGATCTCGCTCACTATCCAAGACTTTAACTGAGACTTCAAAACCATATAAAGTTTTTGCTATTTGGTGCGCTTCAGACGGGCTAAATCTTGATGGAGGAAAAGATATAACTGACATAAGTATTAAGTTACCAAAAAAAAGTAAAGCCAGTAAAGCTGAATAAATGCTGACAATTGTATCAACCTCTAGCCATGGGCTACGAAAACAATACCTCAACAAAACATTTGCAGCCTTACATTAGCGCATATATCGCCTTAGTGTACTTGATTGTCATTAGTTAATTAGTGTTAACTGCCAACTTAAATAAGTATATAAAATCATTTTCAAAATAGCCGACTTGTCCTGCTATTCGATTTAACGCATAAAGTAATATTACAAGCTTCAAAATCAGACAGCTGGAAAGCTTGCGAGCCCCTGCTCACTTGCACCGTTGAAGTTAGTCGAAACTAAACACAAGCAGTTCAGCAATAGTAACACGCAGAGCGTTAATTAACATATATATAGATATGATTTAGGGGATAATCCACAGGGTTTTATGTGTTTAGGTAAGTTTTATCTCAAATGCATCCGTCGGGTGCGTTTGAGATAAAGCTTATTGCGTAATCCATAAGACATTTTATTTAATTATTGGAGACTCAATATGGACATGAACATTGTTCGAAAAAGCTTTGCATTTGGCAACAGCACAATTACATTCGAAACAGGCAGAATTGCACGTCAAGCACACGGTGCAGTATTTGCCAGCATGGACGACACACAGGTATTAGTAAGTGTCGTTGGCGCCAAAGAGGCCAGAGCAGGACAAAGCTTCTTCCCTCTTTCTGTTGACTACATCGAAAAGACTTACGCTGCAGGAAAAATCCCAGGTGGTTTTTTAAAGCGTGAAGGCCGACCAAGTGAGAAAGAAACTCTAACTTCTCGCCTGATTGACCGCCCTATTCGCCCACTATTCCCTAACGGCTACATGAACGAAGTTCAGGTTATGATTCAGGTGATTTCTGCAAACAAGAATGTTGATCCAGATGTTCTAGCAATGCTGGGCACATCGGCTGCATTGGCTATTTCTGGTGTACCGTTCAGCGGTCCAATTGGTGCTGCACGTGTTGGTTACCAAGACGGCAACTACATCATCAACCCAACTTACTCGGATCTAGAAACTTCTGATCTTGACATGGTTGTTGCTGGTACAAAAGACGCTGTATTAATGGTTGAGTCAGAAGCCAGTGAGCTTTCTGAAGAAATTATGCTTGGCGCAGTTATGTTTGCCCACGAGCAATTCCAGGTGGTTATTGACAGTGTTGCTGAATTCGCTCTCGAGGTCGGTGTCTCGCCACGTGAATGGGTTGCTCCTGCAACAAACGAAACGCTACTTTCTGCGATTCAATCTCAGTTTGGCGAAAAAATTGCACAAGCCTACACAACCGTTGACAAAATGGAACGTCAAGCCATGATGACCGAGGTTAAAGAAGCCGCTGTTGCAACGCTTAGCACTGATGAAGAAGATGCACCTAGTGCAGATGAAGTTAAAGACTACATTAAGAAAATTGAAAAATCAACGGTTCGTGAGCGCATCCTTGCTGGTGAGCCACGTATTGACGGTCGTGACAGTGACACTGTTCGTGAGCTTGCAATTGAAACAGGTGTGCTTAACAACACACACGGCTCTGCATTATTCACTCGCGGTGAAACGCAGGCTTTGGTTGTAACAACATTAGGCTCTAAGCGTGATGCACAACTTATTGAAAAACTTGAAACAAACGATCGGATTGAAGATCACTTCATGCTTCATTACAATTTCCCTCCATACTGTGTTGGTGAAACAGGTCGCGTAATGGGCGTTAAGCGTCGTGAAGTCGGCCATGGTCGTCTTGCGCGCCGTGGTATTGCTGCCTGCCTACCAAGCATCGAAGAGTATCCATACACAATTCGTGTGGTTTCTGAAATTACTGAATCAAACGGCTCAAGCTCGATGGCAAGTGTTTGCGGTTCATCACTTGCATTAATGGATGCAGGTGTGCCAATTAAAGCACCGGTTGCTGGTATTGCGATGGGTCTTGTTAAAGACGAAGATCGTTTCACAGTTTTGACAGACATCTTGGGCGATGAAGACCACCTTGGCGATATGGACTTTAAAGTTGCTGGTACGTCACGTGGTATTAATGCCCTGCAAATGGACATTAAAATCCAAGGCATCACTAAAGACATTATGGAAATTGCTTTGAAGCAAGCCAAAGTTGCAAGACTTGACATTCTTGGTCAAATGAATCAGGTAATTTCTGAACCTAATGCAGCATCAAAGAATGCACCCAAAACCAAAGTAATCAAGATTCCAACGGATAAGATTCGCGATCTAATCGGTAAAGGTGGTGAGACAATCCGAGGTATTATTTCCCAGTCTGGCGCAAGTATCGATGTTGATGACGACGGAAACGTTAATGTTTTTGCTAACGATGACGAGAGTTTTGAGAAAGCTGTACAAATGGTTAAAGACGTTACAGCAGTACCTGAAATAAACAAGGTTTACTTGGGTAAAGTTGCTAAGATCGTTGAGTTTGGCGCGTTTGTAACCATCATGCCAAACCAAGACGGCTTACTTCACATCTCTGAAATCGCTCACGAACGCGTTGAAAAGGTTGAAGACTACCTTAAAGAAGGTCAAGAAATCGAGGTTAAAGTCCTTGGCCTCGATCGTGGTAGAATCAAACTTTCACTTAAAGCATTGATCGACAAGTAAAACAAATTAAAGCCACCGCAAGGTGGCTTTTTATACCTATGTCCGAAGAACAACTAATAAACCTAGAAGAAAAAATAGCCCATCTACAGCATATGTTAGACGAACTTAATATGGTTGTTTTTCGTCAAGGTGAAACAATCGAAAAACTTAATAATCAGATTAAAGAAACAAATGAAAAGCTAATCAATCAATCTGAATCTAATCAATCCCAAATCATTGATGACAACCCTCCTCACTACTAAATAAAAATTGAAAATCTTTCTTAATTAGGCCAATATTTAAATTACCTCCAAATATCGAGATTAATGTCATGAAATCTTTTCTTAATTTATTAATTTTATTTTTTCCTTTATGCATCTTTAACTCTTCGTATGCAACAGGCATCTATGATGATTGACCTGATGAGGCAATCTGTTTGTGGCTTGAGCAAAGACCTGATCACGAAGGATATCTAGAAGAGAATGAAAAAAGAGGTTTAAATTGTTTTGAGAGAGAAGATTTTCACCCTAGGGATTTTGTACATGAGCCACTAAATCTTAAGATGTATTAATTTTTTAAGCTTTAAAAATTAAGCTTGCTTTATTCGTTTCATCATTATTAAAAGAGCGACTCCATTAAGACCCCATACTATACACAAAAGGTACATATTAAAAGTCAAACCTAAATACTCAGCCAAATACCCAACTAGAGCTGGTCCAAAAATAAAGCCAGCAAACCCTAAAGTCACAAGATTTGCAACAGTTAAAGCTATTGGTTCGTCTGTTATTTTGATAGCTTGTCTGTATATAATTGCTACAAAGTTTGCTGTTCCAAAGCCAAATAAAAGTATTCCAAAAACGATTACATAGAAATTTGTCGTTAATATTGAGAAGAAAAGAACTATTCCAGCAAGGATACTTAAATAGCCTCCAATAAATTTTTCACTTGTCTTTTTTATCATCTTTGAAGCAATTAATCTTGCCGTAATTTCACCAATATTGAAAGCAATAATAATAGTTCCACCTAAATACAAAGGTATCAATAAATCTTTTGTTAACCAGAGTGCAGACCAATCAAGAATTATGCCCATAGTCGCATAGTTCATCATCATTAAAAGACCAAAAATTAGTATTGAGTTTTTTGGTAATTTAAATTTAAGAGTTTTTTCAAGAGCTTCAAATGATTTTGAGAGTCCAAATATATATATTGTTAATGAGCCCAAAATTAACATCGTGCCTGTAATTAAAAATATTAAAGGTGGATTATCTATGTATTTAATCGTAAAAAATGCGGAAAAAGCCCCAACCAAAGAGCCAACACTAAATGCAGCATGATAGAGAGGAGTAAGTATTGCAGAGGTTTTACTTTCAATCATTGATATTTGAGATTGAGCAGAAGGAGCAAAAAATCCAACAAAAAATCCAAAAGGTATATAAACCAATAAAAACCAGAGATAACTTGGTGATAATATTAGAAATAAAGGGCAATAAGCTACTCCTAGAATGCCTATAGCAATAGAATTTTTTGTGCCTATCCTTGGAACAATCAATCGCCCTGAGGTTTGATTTCCAATTAGATTTGAAATACCAAAAACTAATAACCCAATACCAATTTCTGATTCAGTTATTTGAAGCCTTTCAGCGTTCCATGGGATGTAGACAAAGTATATTCCAATCTGAAAAAGAACAAGAAATGCACTAAGAAAAGTAGTATAAATACCTCTATTAAATGCTTTACTTTCTTCTACGGAAACTGCTTGTGTCATTGATGTTTTCTTTAATAGTTAAGGCAGAAAAATCAATTGTAACCCCTCCCCATCCACTATTCATAAAACTTCGAATATTCAAATGTGAGCTTGGATCTTGGGGGGAATCTAACACAGACTGGTAATGCTCTCCAAAACACTTAACAACCTCTCTTTCTGAAAGAGAATGCATTAATCCAAAACAAAACACCTTGGCAGAACCTTGATTTTCGTCATCTTTATTCGCTAAATCGGCATTCATAAAGGCAGTGGGCAGAAATGTGTACTCGTTGTCAATTAAGTCAGTAAAGTCTAAAAATTTCATTTCTTCGCCCGACTTAAGTTGCTCTAAATATTGCTGTGTATTCATGCTGCTTTCCTAAACATACATTGGATTTGGCTTGTTTGTATCGATGTCCAATTGTTTTATAGCATCAGCCAATATTTTAGTATCTAGAGAACCTTCATCAACCAAAGCCCTTAGAGTTGCAAAAGCAATATAGTTGGCATTCACTTCAAAAAAGATTCTTAATTCACTTCTTGTATCCGAACGACCAAAGCCATCAGTACCCAAAACTTCATAACGTGCTGGCACAAATTTACGAATTTGCTCAGCGTAATTACGGATGTAGTCTGTTGCTGCAATTACTGGCCCTTTTGTCCCTTCTAAGCACTTAGTTACATAAGGAACCTGTAGGTTTCCATCGATATTAAATCGATTATCTCTATCCACTTTTTGCGCTTCACGTGTTAATTCATTAAAGCTGGTTACACTCCAAATGGACGATTTAACCCCCCAATTTTTATCGAGGATTTCTGCAGCTTTTTCCACTTCTCTGAGAATCGCCCCACTGCCCAATAATTGAACCTCAATACTGCCCTTGCCAACAACTTTTAATGGATAAATACCCTTAATAATGCCCTGCTCAACACCTTTTGGCATTTCAGGGTGGGGGTAAGCTTCGTTCATTAAGGTAATGTAGTAGAAAATATTTTCCATTTTTTCGTACATCCGACTCATACCATCACAAAGAATAACCGCTAATTCGTAAGCATAGGTTGGATCGTAAGAAATACAATTTGGAATGGTGTTGGAAATAATTAAAGAATCGCCGTCTTGATGTTGAAGCCCCTCACCAGCAAGCGTTGTACGCCCTGCAGTGCCACCCATTAAAAAGCCCTTTGCTTGCATATCTCCAGCAGCCCACGCTAAGTCACCAACCCGCTGAAACCCAAACTTAGAGTAATAAATATAAAAAGGAATCATAGTGACATTGTGCGACGCATACGAAGTTGCGGCGGCAATCCAATCCGAAATCGCACCCGCCTCATTAATACCTTCTTGCAAAACTTGGCCTTTGATGTCTTCCTTATACCACATGACTGTTTCGGCGTCCTCAGGTTCGTATAATTGCCCAGAAGAAGAATAAATACCCATCTGCCTAAACAAGCCTTCCATGCCAAAAGTTCTCGCCTCATCCGGCACAATCGGTACAACTCTAGGCCCTAATTGTTTATCACGAACAAGCAGGGTTAAGAAGCGCACAAATGCCTTAGTGCTTGATAGTTCTTTTTCGCCAGAGGATTTAAGCAGAACATCAAAGACGCTAATATCTGGCGTTTTTAGTTTTTCCAATTCAAAGCTTCTAAGCGGCAAAAATCCACCCAAAGCTTTTCGCCTCTCTTTGAGATAAGTGATCTCTTCACTGTCTTCAGCGGGTTTGTAAAAATTTAATTGTTTTGCATCTTCTTCGGTGACAGGAATGTTAAACCGTTTCGCAAAGCGGGTTAATGCCTCAACACCAAGCTTCTTTTGAGAGTGAGTGGTGTTTTTTCCCTCACCAGCCTCACCCATGCCGTACCCTTTAACGGTTTTAGCTAAAATAACCGTAGGTTGACCAACATGCTCTTTCGCTCTTTTATAAGCTTGATACATTTTATTTGGATCATGGCCGCCACGCGTGAGGGCAAATATTTCATCATCACTTAGGTGTTCAACTAATTTTAATAATTCTGGATACGCACCAAAAAAGTGACTGCGCACGTAAGCGCCGTCTTTGGCTTTATAGGCCTGATATTGACCATCAACAACCTCTTCCATGCGTTTTTTTAACAAACCAGAGGTATCCTTGGCTAACAACGCATCCCAGTCCCTGCCCCAAATAACCTTAATGACGTTCCAACCCGCACCACGGAACATTGCTTCCAGCTCCTGAATGATTTTGCCGTTGCCTCGAACTGGACCATCCAAGCGTTGAAGATTACAATTAATAACAAAAATAAGATTGTCTAGTTTTTCTCTACCGGCCAGCGAAATAGCGCCTAAAGATTCGGGCTCGTCTGTTTCGCCATCACCGATATAAGTCCAGACAGTGCGTTTGTCGGTTTTAATAATCTCACGGTGATGAAGGTACTTCATAAAACGCGCTTGATAAATAGCCATAATGGGGCCAAGACCCATCGATACAGTCGGAAACTCCCAAAAGTCAGGCATTAACCAAGGGTGGGGGTAAGAAGACAATCCTGGATGATTTGCCTCTTGGCGAAAATTAAGCATTTGCTTTTCGGTAATTCGCCCTTCTAAAAAAGCGCGCGAATATATTCCTGGAGCGATATGGCCTTGAAAAAATATTAAATCAGCACCTTGATCAGCATCGTTACCACGATAAAAATGATTAAAGCCCACCTCATACAGTGTCGCACTGGATGCAAATGATGCAATATGACCACCCAATTCCGATGAAACTTGATTGGCTTTAACCACCATAATCATCGCATTCCACCTAATAATCGACTTAATTCGGTGCTCAATTTCGTGCTTAACCACGAGCTCGGTTTCTTTTTCGACAGGAATGGAATTGAGATAAGCTGTGTTTACACCTTCGGGTAAGTCCATACCCTCGCTGTGAGCCATGTCCATTAATTGGTTCAGAATAAATTTGGCTCTATCTTCACCTTCAAAGCGTGCAACTGATCGAAAAGCATCTAGCCATTCGATGGTTTCTTGGGGGTCAATGTCCTTATCCCTATTTGTCATATAATTCAGTTCAACCTAACAACGATTAAAATTCAAGTAGCAAGGTGCGTATTTTATGCCAAATAAATGACCACAGTGTTTACTTTGAGACCTTTGTGACAATTATTGTTTGAATTTACTGAATGATAAAAATGAATAAAAAATGTGTAAAAATTTGAAATTAATAGCACTAGTTATTGATGAGAGTTTTACTGCACTTTTTACACTAAAGTATAAGTTTCGCACAAACAAACGCCAAGGCGTTGTTTGGCTTAGCTTTAACATTGTTAACCTCAGCCCTTCGGGATAGGAAATTTTTCACCCAAGGGCAGGCTTTGCACTATATTTTCCTGTGTTAAATTTTATCGCCTTACAACAAGTAGAGCCTCTAAAAATATGCCTTGTAAAACAATGAAAATCCCACTACCAAATCTAAAATAACTGTCACAAAGATCTCACTTTAGGTAAACCTTTAAAAAGACCAAACTGAGTGCAAAAGCAGCGAGACCCATCAACGTCTGAATAACATCATTAGCCGGAAATAATTGGCTAGACAGAATCGCACCTACAAAGAGCGCCAGTAAGGGCATCAGATAGAGCTGAAAGGCGCGGAAGAAGAGTTCTTTTGAAGAAATTTCCAGAGTGATAACATCTCCTTCCTTGACGCCTTTTTGTAAAGGCTTCTTAAACACAGAAAAACCAGCAAAAAAACTCGATAACACACCTGTGCCGCATGTGGCTTTCGAGGCGCAAGTATTACACCCTTCTTGTCGTTGGGCTTTTAACACCATCAAATCGTTCTTTATTTCAATAATCTCAAAGTCTTCTTGCATTGCAATAAGCGTTAGTTTGATAAAATATCTGTTTTTTAATTTTATCAAATGCTAAGGCCTCAAACATGAAAATATCACCCTTAATTTTCAAAGCTTACGATATTCGAGGAATTGTCGAAGACGAACTGGCTCCAAGCGTAGTTAAAGCCATCGGTCGCGCAATTGGAAGCGAGTCTGTTGCTAAAGGTGAGCGTGGTGTGGTAGTTGGCAGGGATGGGCGTCTAAGCGGCATGATGCTAATGGATGAACTGAAAGCTGGGTTGATTGAGAGCGGTTGTCATGTTATTGACGTGGGTATGGTACCAACGCCTCTGGTGTATTTTTCAACCTACACCAAAGGGGTTACTTCTGGGGTAATGATCACCGGTTCGCATAATCCACCAGAATACAACGGCTTTAAAATCATGATTGCCGGCGAAACACTCTCATCAAATCGCATACAGGATTTATACAACAGAATTATCAACCAAGATTATGCATCGGGTGCAGGCTCGTCAATGTCTGTCAATATTGACAACGATTACATCAACACCATCACATCTGGCATCAAGCTCAATAAGAAACTCAGCATTGTTGTCGATTGTGGCAATGGCGTGGCCGGCAATATTGCACCAAAGCTGTTCGAAGCGCTTGGTGCTAAAGTGACTAAACTTTTCTGCGTGGTCGATGGACGATTTCCGAATCACCACCCCGACCCCTCAAAACTCGGAAATTTACAAGATCTTATCAAAGAGGTGCTCGAAACTGGCGCCGACATGGGTCTTGCCTTTGATGGCGATGGTGATAGACTTGGGCTTATTGATAATAAAGGCAATGTCATTTGGGCAGACAGGCAAATGATTCTCTATGCCAGAGATGTTCTAAGTCGTAACGCTGGTGCCAAAATCGTCTTTGACGTTAAATGCTCTTCACTATTACCCAAAGACATTACTGAGCACGGTGGTGTACCTATTATGTCGCGCACAGGACACAGCTTTATTAAAGCAAAACTAAAGGAAACTGGTGCCGCTCTTGGTGGTGAAATGTCGGGCCATATATTCTTTAAAGAGCGTTGGTACGGCTTTGATGACGCTCTATATACGGGCGCAAGATTGTTAGAAATACTCTCTAAAACCGACAAAACTTGTGCAGAAGTTTTTGCGGATTTACCCGACAGCATTAACACCCCAGAGATTAATATTCACTTTGACAAGCAAGGACAACAATATGAGGCGATGGATAAGCTGGCTAACACTGCTGATTTTCCAGATGCACAAATTACCACCATTGACGGCGTTCGGGTGGACTATGCAGACGAAAAGCATTGGGGCTGGGGCTTGGTTCGCTCTTCTAACACCACACCGTGCTTGGTGTTGCGTTTTGAAGCCAGCAGCCAACAAATGTTAAATGAAATTCAAGATAAATTTAGAACGTGGCTTGGAAATAACAACATCTCTACAAAAAACTTCTAAAAAACCCTCGAAAAATTCAAATAAACTCTCATTTGCAAAGTTTCAGAAATTTTTTCCACAACTCTCATAATAGATTGTTTTTTAACAAAAAATCATCAAAACAGGCTGTTTTTTGCTTGAGAATGGCATTTTTTGAGTCTTTTGGTGTAAGTAATGCTTGCCGAATGCAATTTAAAAGCTCATTTCAATAATTTGGGATATTTTTTGTGCCTTGATGCAAGCCTTGCCTTCATATTGCATTTCTCCAATTCTATTTTAAAGAGATGAAAGACTTTTAATAACAACTGCAAAAAAAAAGGTAAAGTTAAATCCTGTTGTCTACGAATATGCTTTGCTTAATACCCCACTGCTAGACCGATAGAATTAACTGTCTGCAACCATTGTTTGGCTTTGTATGCCCAATTTATCCACACCCAGTCGTACAATTTGGCCAGCTTGTAAAAATACAGGTTCTGGCTTAACACCCATGCCAACACCTGCCGGCGTTCCTGTAGAGATAATGTCACCGGGCTGCAAACTGCAGAATTGGCTTAAATAGCTCACCAAAAAGGCTACGCCATAAGCCATATTTTTTGTTGTTCCGTCCTGGTAACGATGGCCATCAACTTCAAGCCATAAGGCCAGTTGTTGTGGATCGCCAACCTCGTCTTTGGTTACTAACCACGGCCCCATAGGGGCAAATGTATCGCAACTTTTTCCCTTGCTCCATTGACCTTTTCGCTCCAATTGGTAAGCACGCTCAGAGACATCATTAAGAACGCAATAACCCGCCACATAATCCAGCGCATCTTCTTCACTTATGTATTTGGCTGTTTTTCCAATTATCACTGCAAGCTCAACCTCCCAGTCGGTTTTTATTGATCCTCTTGGAATTACAACATCGTCATTTGGACCGCAAATGGCGCTGGTTGCTTTGGCAAAAATGATTGGCTCGGAAGGCACTCGAGAGCCTGTTTCTTCTGCGTGGTCGGTGTAATTAAGCCCAATACAAATAATTTTACCAACAGCGCCAACGCAAGGACCAATACGCACCGAGTTTGGAACTTCGGGCAATTGACTAGCATCTATTTGCGCAAGTTTTGAAAGTGCATCGGGGTGTAGAGATTCGCCAGCAACATCTTCAATCACACCACTCAGGTCACGAATGACACCATTTTCATCTAATAACGCCGGTTTTTCTTTACCCACAGGGCCAACTCTTAATAACTTCATAGTAATCCTTTATTCAAATCATTTAACAAAATGGCATCAGCGGGAGAATAAAGAATCGATGAACATCAGACATTTAAATCCCTACTTCAAGATTCCCATTATACAAATTTTTGAATTTCAACAAGCACATTGGAATTGAGTAATTATCAAACCTAATATAAATTAAGTATAGTTTTGATTATGCCTGATAGGCCTCTTGGGAGAATTCTGACAAAGCAACTATTGTATTGCCTTGGTCATTTTGATATGATCAATACCCGCCTCTTGATATTTTTCACCAACACAAACAAAACCTAAATTGCCATAAAACGACTGCGCATGACACTGAGAGGATAGCCAAACTTGGTTGAGTTTCATTTCTTTAGCCTGCTGAAAAAATGCTTGCATGACTAGTCCACCAACACCTTTGCCGCGCTTACTTCTGAGTACTGCTATCCTACCTATATGGCCATCTTCCAGCATTCTTCCGGTGGCGACAGCCGAGCCTTCTTCAAAAACCACAGCATGCAGTGCCGTCTCATCGTGTTCATCATGCTCAAGTTCTGCAGGCACAGATTGCTCAACGACAAACACCTTAGTTCTGATGCTTCGAATGTCTTTGGCGTAAGCCAGATAATCGGTAATTATTATTTTGTAGTTATCACTCATTTCCATCTAGCGCCTAAGTAAGAGCTACTCTTCACATCTAGAGTCATTTTGAAAAAACGAAAGGTTCAGCATCAACACCCAAAAAGAAAAACTCCCAGTCATTGGTCTGTGGATCCCATCCCTTGACGCGCTTAACCATCGCCTCAATCGGTACCAGTTGAATAATGGTGCCCACTGGATACTCACCACCTTCAGCCGAATTAGCCACCGCCAAAGCTTCCTCTAAATGGCCCAGTTTATTGGTGATGAAAAAGTTATTGATTTTATCCCAATTTTGAATGCACTCAAAATCCTCCGCTTGCATTTCTAAATCTTGAACTGGCTCTGCACTTTCCGCCATCAGAATGGACCCATAAAAGGATATTAATAACAAACAAAAAACTTTAGTCATTTTCATGGGGTGGCCGATCTCCATCGTAGGCTCGGTAGAGTCGGCGAGTTTTATGCATCGAAGCAATACTTCCTTGCTCTACTAATTCAATTTCTGTGCTAAACCCTAATTGCTCTCGAATGGCAACTTTAATAACATTGATAATACCAGTATGACTATTAGCATCAACCTCATTTGAAACCTCCACTCGAACCAAAGGCGGATAGTCAATCGGTGGTATAGCATTCAGGACAATATAGAACTCTCCGGTAACACTTGGTTGAAGTGAGAACAATACTTTTTGCACAGATGCTGGAAAAACATTCACCCCTTTGACGACAAACATATCGTCGCTACGCCCCAGTGTGTTAAATCGAAAACCCGTTCTACCGCATTCACAAGGCTCGTTATAAACCTGAACCAAATCGTGCGTTCTAAAGCGAATCAAAGGGCAGGCCTCATACATCAAGGTTGTAAACACCAGTTCGCCAATAGCACCATCATTTTTTGCAACCACTTCAAGCGTTTCCGGGTTGATTAATTCTGCAACCAAAAGCCCTTGCCCAAAAAAATGCAGCCCCGCCCTATGCTCGCATTCACCACTTTGCGCACCTACTTCTGCGACGCCATATATATCAGCAGCACTCATGTTCCAAGTCGACTCAATTTTTTGTCGATAATCAGGCACTTGAAGTCCTGCCTCACCCGAAAAAAACCCTTTTGTTATATTGAGTTCTTTGGCTGAAATTCCTATCTCTTGTGCTCTTTCTGCCAACTGAATCGCATATGATGGGGTTGAATACAAACAAATATCTTGCTTGATTGAATCCATCACTTGCAATAGGCGATTGGTATTTCCAACGCCATAAGGCAGAATAGCTGCACCCAGTTTTTCAAATGAGCTTTGATCCAATGTGCCGCCAGCATACAAAGAATAATTAAAACAGTTAATAACAAAATCATCGGGGCGACAACCCATTGCCCACAAGGCTCTTGCACCCATCTCACTATATGTATCTAAATCATTTTGTGTTAAACCCAAGCGCAACGGCTGACCCGTGGTACCACCGGTACCTACAATACGCACAATTTCTGAAAGCTCTACAGATTGATTAGCACCCAAGAGTGCGCCAGATTTTTGCACATCCGCCAATTCGGTTTTTTCAGTAAAAGGCAGTTTGTGCAAATCATCCAAATCTTGAACATCGTCAAGCAAGATCGCGGCTTGATACCATTTTTCTCGATAAAAATCATTGACTTGAAAAAGCCGAGAGATTTGCATTTTTAAGCGCTTACTTTCCAGATCAAACAATGCCTCATTAGACATTGTCTCAAGTGCCTCATTCCAATAGGACTTATCACTTATTACTTCATTCGACATTCTTTATTTTTTTCTTGATTGCAAAAAATCAGCCATTGCTTTTTGCGTCTCTGGGTGAGTAAAACAGGCGACATCCACATCTTCTTCTAGCTCTAATGTCTGCTCAAAATCACTCTCAAGCGCAGCTAAATAGCCCTTCTTAATAAAAGCCAGACCGTGCGCTGGAAACTGAGCAATACGTGATGCTAAATTAATCGACTCTTGCAATAGCGATTCATCCTCAAATACTTCAGTGACCAAGCCAATTCGCTCAGATTCAACGGCATCGATAGGGTCGGGCAGCATGGTTAAGTGAAGCGCCCTACCATGGCCAATCAGTCGAGGGAGGATATAGGTTAAGCCGCCTGTCGGACTAAAACCAAGCTCGGCGTCAGGCAAGCCTAATTTGGCGGATTTTGCTGCAAAACGCAGATCGCATAATAGCGCCAACTCTAGGCCACCACCCAAACAATAACCATTAATCGCAGCGATAATTGGCTTTTCACAACCTTGCATAGCCCTAGCAAGTACTTGATAGGCGTTGGCTGTTTTGCGAAATATTTCAGGCCTTGTGTCAGCCATCATGTGTTTGATATCTCCACCAGCACTGAATGCTCGTCCGTCGCCGGTAATGACAAGCGAATAAATAGCATCATCTTTGGCGCACTGATTAATAATAGCAGTGAGCTCGTCTAAGGTTTGCTTGTCTATTGCGTTTAATATACGAGCACGATTAAGTGTAACCACGCCCACTTTGTCGTGTTTTTCAAAAATAATTCTCTCTGTCATTTTTTGCCCTCAAAGTTTCTCTGGTCCGGTTAAGATTCTTGCATCATACCTTTGTTGCAGTTAATAGATATTAATTTAAACAGAGATAAATAGCAGATTAAGAGCCAAAGCAACATAGACAAATGCAGCAAAGATATTCAGTCTTTTAACAAGCGCTGGTGACTTGCTTAAAAGGGGCTTTAAAAAGCTTGACAAATAGGCGATAAGACTAAAAACACAAAGCGCACAAAGAATAAAAATAAAGCCTAGTGTAAACATTTGGATGGACACACTGCCGCTATCAATATTTACAAATTGTGGCAGAAAAACAAGAAAGAAAATAGCAACTTTTGGGTTGGTGATATTCATCACAACGCCAGTTAGATAGAAAGATTTATTTGGTTCGTCAGAATCCCTAAGGTCTATCTTTGTACTTCGTGTTGCTCGGTAAGCAAGATAAACAAGATAGCATGCACCAATAATTTTGAGACCTTGGAATGCCAATTCACTGGTTTGAAATATAACTGATACACCCAGTGCAACTAAAGATGTATGCACAATTAAGCCACTACAAAGACCTAGGGTTGTAAGAATACCAACCTTCCAACCTCTGATTGCAGATTGGGTTAATACAAAAATATTATCCGGCCCAGGAACAAAGCACAAAACAACAGATGCACCAATAAAAGTCAAAACAGTTTCAACACTTAACAACACCAACCCCCCTCCTAAACTAGTACATTATCGCTTGCAAAAATCTCACTGGCGTTTTTGTAAGCTTTGAACTCAAGAGCGTTAGCTGAAGGATCTTTGATGAACATTGTTGCCTGCTCACCAAGCAGGCGAGCATAACGAATATGCGGCTCAATTATAAAAGTTACGCTTGCTGATTTTAGCCTCTCAGACAACTTTTGAAACTCACCCCATTCAAGTACACAACCCAGAAGATCACCATAAAATGATCTAGCTAAGTCAAGGTCAGTGACGGTGTATGCTAAATGGAAAACACTCATACCATTGCTTATAGGTTAAATAATGAGTGATTATATCTAGAAACGTAGTTATCGCATCAACTTTCAAAATGATAAAAATCCCACAATCAAATCAAAATGATTGCTGCAAAAGTATCTAATAATTTATTGATGAGAATCGTGCTGACAACGCCAACAATAATCAAAAGTGGCGTCATTCATTTCGTTACAATTTTGGCACTGCCATTGGGGCTTGTTTGAGTCTTTGTTTAACTCTTCAACAAGCTGGCTTGCTCGCAAGCAGTCCCTGTCATCAACAACCCAAATTTCTGGCCAAGTTTCGATTGGTGCAAGCATGCCTGCGCCACCCGCTGCATATTGATTCTTTATAATAACGTCAATATCATTTTGCCGAAGATGATTGGCAACGGTCGCTACCAATGTAAGATTTTCGTGGGTATAAACCAGTTTCATGTCAAAGGAAGACGAAAAATGAGTTAGTTTAAGGCCAACGTCGCCAAACCTAAAAAGGCAACAAAGCCAATAACGTCGGTAATTGTCGTTAAGATGACACCACCAGCCAACGCTGGATCAATCTTAAGCTTGGTAAGCAGCAACGGTAAAAAAGCACCGGAGAACGCTGCAATAATCAAATTTACAATAATAGCAATGCCAATAACGACACTTAAGCCGAAATCATTAAACCAATAAAAAGTTGCTAATGCAATCACAATCGACCAACAGATACCATTAAGCACACCAATAGACACCTCCTTGTTGATTAAGGATTTAATATTAGCCGTTGTCACCCTACCGGTAGCTATGCCTCGAGTAACTAAAATTAGGGTTTGTGTTCCTGCAATACCGCCCATACTGGCAACTACTGGCATGAGAATAGCAAGCGCGATTTTTTGCTCTAAAGTGGCCTCAAACAGAGCAATAAAAGAAACAGCAATAAAGGCAGTGACTAAATTTACCCCAAGCCAAATACTGCGTCTTTTTGTACTTTGGACGATGGGTGCGAAAACGTCCTCTTCCTCGTCCAAACCGGCCATTGACATCACCGAGTGTTCGGCTTGATCACGAATAACATCAACCACATCATCAATGGTGATGCGCCCAACAAGCTGGTTATTCTCATCAACAACAGGCGCTGAAATCAAGTTTCTTTGCTCGAATAGAGTGGCGACCAGAGCCTCATCCGTATCGGCTAGAATTGGCTTTGATTCATTGGTATTAATCAGCGGCATAATTGCCTGATCATCTTCTTGTGTTAGGAGTGTTGAGACGTATAAAGAGCCGAGGTAGTTGAAGCTTCGATCGACAACAAAAATCTTATCGGTGTCAACAGGCATCTCTTTCAGTAGTCTTAAATAACGAATAACAGTGCGCACAGTAACATCTGAGCGAACAGTAATAAAGTCGGTGTTCATCAAACCACCGGCAGAATCTTCGGGATAAGTTAGGACTTTTTTAAGATGCTCTCGGTGCTTGTAATCAAGTGTTAATAACAGACTGTGCACAGCTGTTTCTGGCAAGTTAGGTACAATATCTGCTAAATCGTCCGTATCCAAGCCCTCTGTTGCCTTGACCAAGGCATCAACAGACATTTCATCAATTAGCTGAGTTTGCACATCTTCGTTAACTTCTTTAAGGGCTTCTCCCTGAACACTGGGTTCAATTCGCGGCCAAATCAGTGATCGATCTTTGGGTGGTAGGGCTTCTAGTAATTTAGCGACTTCGCTGGGATGCAGTTCATCAAGTTGAGCGCCAGCCTCTTCAATTAGAGAGGCCTCAAGTGCATTCATTAATTGTTGTAAGCACTCCTCAAAAGAAGCGCGTTCAGCGTCAGCCATAATTACAATCCGTTACAATCGAGCATGACGGGCAAGCACGTCATAGTCAAAAAGAACTCATTATAATTTATATGAACTAGCCTCTGTGGCTATGTAGTTTTTCTTTATGCTTGATGATTTGAGAATCGAGCTTATTAACCAGTTGATCAATAGAGGCATACATATCACTACTTTGGGCCTTTGCAAATAAATCAGCGCCACTCACATGAATCGTTGCCTCAGCTTTTTGCACATCCTTTTGCACTTCCAGAATCATATTGACTTTAATAACGTGGTCAAAGTGGTGTTTAATTTTGGAAAGTTTTTCGGTTGAATGCTCTCTAAGGGCTGGTGTGATGTCTAAATGATGGCCTGATATGTTTAATTGCATAGGTTCTCCTTGAGTAATTTGATTAAATTAAAGGCATCTCTATTGTGTCATAAATCATTGATAAATGCTGAGTTATTTATCTTTTTTTTATCAAAATTACAGAATTTGAAATAAACGGAATTAGGATATAATTTACATTTTTAAAATTAAATAAAAAGTTCATTTATGAATTCAATGGTACTATTAGATAGAGAATGCTTACGAAGATATAGATCTCAAAGAGATATATCAATGGCGGCTATTTTGCACTAATTTAAACAATAATGTAGTTTCATAAGCCCCATTTGGGGCTTTTTTACTTTTGGAAACCTTTATTCTAGGAAATTTATTATGTCACATTTAATGTCTAACTACCTTCCCCTTGATGTTACTTTTACTTCGGGTAAGGGCTGCTGGTTAACGGATAACAAGGACCAACAATACTTAGATTGTCTTTCAGGTGTTGGTGTTGTTAATTTGGGCCATTGCCATCCCACAATTACTAAGGCAATTGCCGAGCAAGCCAGTACATTGCTCCATACTTCAAACTGGTATCACATTGAAAACCAGGAGATACTTGCTGAGCGCTTATGTAGTGCTGCCAATATGGATAAAGTATTTTTCGGCAATTCAGGGGCCGAGGCTAACGAAGCAGCAATTAAAATTGCTCGTCTTCATGGCAAGAGCAAGGGTATTGAAAACCCTATTATTCTTACCGCCAAACAAAGCTTTCACGGTCGCACCATGGCCACATTGTCAGCAACCGGCAATAGCAAAGTACAGGCAGGATTTGCACCACTGGTCAGCGAATTTATTCATGTTGACTTTAATGATATCGATGCAATTAAAGCATTTGATGAAAATAATAATGTTGCTGCTGTGATGCTGGAACCTATTCAAGGTGAAAGTGGTGTCATTATTCCAGCGGATGATTACCTTAATGTTGTTCAGTCAATTTGTAATAATAATGACTGGCTATTAATACTTGACGAGGTGCAAACCGGTATTGGACGTACTGGAAAGCTTTTTGCTCATCAATACAACAACATCACCCCTGATGTAATGACTTTGGCAAAAGGGCTGGGAAATGGCGTACCGATTGGGGCATGTTTGACAAAAGGTGTGGCTAGTGAACTGTTGGTGCCTGGCACTCATGGTTCAACCTTTGGCGGCAACCCACTGGTGACAAAAGTCGCTCTGTGCATTTTAGACGTGTTTGACAACGACAACATTCTTGAAAATGTCAACAGCCAGAGCACCTACATCCATTCACAACTAAGCGTGGCCCTTAAGGATCATTCTGCGGTTAAAGAAATTCGTATCAAAGGCTTAATGATTGCAATTGAGCTGAATGTTGACTGCTCAACATTATTACAAAAAGCACTTGATGACCAAATCTTAATCAACATCATAGGCAATACTATTAGAATGCTACCACCACTTATTATTAACAAAGAAGAGGTGGATATTATGCTGGAAAAAATAATCAAATTAATCAACAACGCGAGCACGTGATGGCAAAACATTTTATTGATTTAGACGACCATTCATTCAAAGAACTGCAAGGCATTATTGATAACGCCATTGCACTTAAAAAATCTCATCAGTCAGGTGAGATAAACGAGTCATTAAAAAACAAAACTCTGGCAATGATTTTTGACAAATCATCCACCCGTACTCGTGTGTCATTTGAGGCAGGCATGACTCAACTTGGTGGTCATTCTCTGTTTCTATCTGATAAAGACATTCAAATTGGTCGCGGTGAACCAATTACTGACAGTGCAATTGTTATTGGCTCAATGGTTGATGCTGTAATGCTTCGCGTCTCCTCCCATGAAGATATCTTAACTTTTTCAAAGCACGCAAACACACCTGTTATCAATGCCTTGTCAGACCAATCTCACCCTTGCCAAATGCTGGCGGATTTGATGACTTATCAAGAGCATCGTGGTTCTATTAAAGGTAAAAAAGTTGCTTGGATTGGTGACGGCAATAATGTTTGTCAAACCTACATGCAAGCAGCAGAAATTTTTAGTTTTGAGCTAATCATCTCCACGCCAAAAGGTTATGAAGCAGCGCAAGATTTTGTCGATAAATACCAAAATAATATCAGCTATAGCTTAAATCCAGTTGAGGCCTGTAAGGGTGCCGATCTAGTAGTAACTGATGTTTGGGCAAGTATGGGCATGGAATCAGAGCAAAAAGCGCGAGAATTGGCTTTTAAGGACTTTCAGGTAAACCTTCAAATGATGTCAGTTGCTGATGAAGGCGCCTTATTTATGCATTGTCTACCTGCGCACCGTGGTGAAGAAGTAAGTGCCGAGGTCATTGATGGCAAGCAAAGCGTGATTTGGGACGAGGCTGAAAATCGCTTACATGCTCAAAAAGCACTATTGCTGTATTTAATCAACAGCTAATCGTTTTCAGCAAGTTTGAGTTTAGCCTCTTGATAAAATTTAACGCCCCGCTCAATTTTATCGCGACCTTTAGATACTCGCCAACGATTGGTGTCTCTCAGAGAGTAAACACAACCACAATACTCTTGCTGATAAAATTCTTCCTTTTTTGAGAGCTCTAGCATTCTCGAAGAGCCGCCCTTCTTGCGCCAGTTAAAGTCCCAGTAAGGAACATCATAAAGTGCACCAGATCGATGACCACAGCCATTGATTTGATTCATGTCTTTCCAGCGAGAAATACCTAAGGTGGATGATATTAGATCGTAACCATGCTCTTTGGCATATTTGGCAGTAACCTCAAAACGCATATCGAAGCACGTTGTGCAACGCGTGCCGCGCTCGGGCTCATTTTCCTGACCTTTGGTTCGCGCGAACCATTCGTCCTTATCATAATCACCGTCAATAATTGCCATACCGAGTTTCTTCGCAAAACGGACGTTTTCTTCTTTACGAAGTTCATACTCATCCACAGGATGAATATTTGGGTTGTAGAAAAAGATAGTGGTTTCAATATTTGCACCCGCTAATGCCTCCATTATTTCTCCCGCACAGGGTGCACAGCAAGAATGCAACAATAAACGCTTCTCACCATTCGGTGGACTAAGTTTTGGGCGCTCATACGCATCAAGAGAATAATCTACTTTAGACACTTTTTTATCTCTTTCAGTACTTCCCAGGCCTCTCTTTTAAGGGTGGGATTAGTGAATATTTCATGAGGATGGAAAGTTGTAAAAACATGATCTAAAGTCGATTTAAGAGTCTTATCCATTATTAGAATCGCATTTGCAGGATTATTCTCAATGACAGAAGAAAGTGTATTTTTTGTCGCGCAAACACATTTAACCTCACTCATGGGTAAGCCAATAGCGCCCAACATTTTTTCAAGCAAATCGTAACAGTGACCTGATCGGCAAAAAGAATACTCTTTGCCAGTTTCGATCACCAAACACTTAACAGGTTCTGATATCGCTTTGTTACTTTCATTTGTCACATAAAGAAACCCAGGAATACCCAGAGCTTTCAGATAGTCTTGTCTGGTCTCGGGCGTCATATCTGTGGATGTGCCCTTTCAACATGATCCATGACTTTATTAAGAGCATGAATATAGGCTTTCGCAGAAGAAGTAATAATGTCAGTATCAACACCTTGGCCGTTAACAATGACCCCTTTGTGTTCTAAGCGGACATTCACTTCACCCAGCGCGTCTGTACCCTCTGTCACATTCGTGACTGAGTAAAGTTGCAATGTTGGTTCGATGTCAACCATCGACAAAATCGCATGAAATGTTGCGTCAACAGCACCGGACGTTTTAGCTGAGGCGCTTTTCTCTTCGCCATTGATTGAAAGAGAAACCTCCGCAGTGTTCTCTTCACCTGTTTCAGTACATACCTTCAAAGAAAGTAGGCGAATTACTTCCGTTGCTTCGGCTTGCGTTTCAGTAACCAGCGCTTGTAGATCTTCATCAAAAATATCGTGTTTTTTATCTGCTAAATCTTTAAACCTAGCAAAGGCATCATTAAGTGTGGCTTCAGAGTCAAACTCAACACCCAATTCACCCAATCTTGATTTAAAGGCATTACGGCCAGAGTGTTTGCCAAGTACCAATTTGTTGGCATTCCAACCCACGTCCTCTGCGCGCATAATCTCATAAGTTTCGCGGTGCTTCAATACGCCGTCTTGATGAATGCCTGCCTCATGTGCGAATGCATTAGCGCCAACAATCGCCTTATTAGGCTGAACAACAAAGCCCGTAATAGATGAAACTAATCTTGAGGCTGCAAGGATATGTTCGGCGTTAATATCGGTGTCAAAATTGAAAACATCTTGCCTTGTTCGAATTGCCATGACCACCTCTTCTAGAGAAGTATTTCCGGCGCGCTCGCCCAAACCGTTAATCGTACACTCAATTTGTCTGGCACCATTTAATGCAGCTGAGAGTGAGTTTGATACGGCCAAGCCAAGGTCATTATGACAATGCGCTGAAAAGATGGCTTTATCCGAATTTGGAACGCGTTCAATCAATTGACGCATGGTTTCACCAAATTGATGCGGAATATTATAGCCCACGGTATCAGGAATATTAATTGTTGTTGCGCCTGCGTTAATCGTCGCTTCAATAATTCGGCACAAAAAATCAAGGTCTGAGCGTCCTGCATCTTCTGGACTAAATTCAATGTTGTCGGTATATTTAGTCGCTCGCTTTACTGAATGAACCGCTTGTGCCACCACTTCATCAGGTGTCATTTTCAACTTCATTTTCATATGAATGTCAGACGTTGCAATAAAGGTGTGAATTCGTCCAGAATTGGCATTTTTTATCGACTCACCTGCACGGTCAATATCCTTATCAAGTGCTCGAGCTAAAGAGCAAACAGTGGAATCTTTGACCGCCTCAGCAACAGCTTTTACTGCATCAAAGTCACCTGGAGAGGCGATAGCAAAACCAGCCTCAATAACATCAACACGCATTTTTTCCAAAATTTTAGCAATACGAACCTTCTCATCCTTGGTCATTGAAGCGCCAGGCGACTGCTCACCATCGCGAAGTGTTGTATCAAATATTATTAGTTTTTCGGACATTGTTTTTCCTTATCGTTGATTGGTTTTTTTTGCTTAGTTTTTTTGTTAATAGACTTTCGCCTACAAAGAGTATTATTGCCTTACGGCAGCAATCGTAATAAAGCTGAGTCATGCAATGTGTCAGCATCTGCTTCTACGAAGCTTATGCCCTTTGGGTGCAACGCTAAGAGGCTGTTCACTGAAAGAAAAGTAAATAAGATGTTATTTATTCCCATAAAGCGGAATTATAAAGCAACTTAAAGAGACTTGCTTCGCTTTTTCTGACGGCGCTTTTGCTGCAAACTCCACACTGTCAGTATTGGACCAGAAAGCATATAAAGAAAGAAAAATATAAACAGCACCAAAGGCGGCTCATAAGCTATGACAATAATAATTAATGCAGCCAATAAAAGCAGTCTAAATGAAGACCTTCCCTTGAAATTCACTTCCTTGAAGCTATGATAACGCACATTACTGACCATCAATATTCCACACACTACAGCCATTAACCAGCCAATGACATTTTCACTTGTCGCGCTCAGGCCGAGTTCATACCCCTGTCCTGGTAGCCATTCATACAAGCCTATCATACCCGCCAATACAGCTGCCGCTGCAGGTGAGGGTAAGCCTTGAAAATAACGCTTATCAGCGATACCAACTTGGGTATTAAAGCGCGCCAAACGCAGGGCGGCACATGCGGCATAGATGAAAGCTGCCACCCAGCCAATCTTGCCCATGCCTGTTAAAGTCCATTGATAAACCAAAATAGCGGGAGCAACACCGAAGGATATTAAATCAGCCATTGAGTCATACTCAGCGCCAAAAGCTGTTTGAGTATTGGTCATTCGAGCCACTCGACCATCAAGGGCATCCCAAAGCATAGCGAAGAAAATTGCCATTGTGGCAATTTCAAAATTCCCTTTAATGGAAGCTATAACGGCATAAAAGCCGCAGAACAAGCCAAAAGTGGTGAGAATGCTGGGCAACAAATAAACACCCCTTCTGGCTTTAACCTGATTTTCTACCATGAACTAGATTATAAGCGGTTTTTAGTTTTTGAACTAATCAACCAATCTATTTTTGGCGATCCAAGGCATCATTGCACGAAGGCTCTCACCCACTTGCTCGATTTGATGCTCGCGCTGAACTTCACGACGCGCTGGCAAGTTACCCACATTAGCAACAAATTCTTTAGTAAATGAACCGTCTTGAATTTCTCCTAAGATCTTCTTCATTTCAGCCTTTGTTTCTTCAGTAACAATTCGAGGTCCTCGTGTCACGTCACCATATTCAGCTGTGTTTGAAATCGAGTAGCGCATAGTAGCTATACCACCTTCATGTAATAAATCAACAATAAGTTTGAGCTCATGTAAGCACTCAAAGTATGCCATTTCTGGTTCGTAACCTGCTTCAACCAACGTTTCAAAAGCAGCTTGAACTAGTGCTGTTGTGCCACCACAAAGTACCACCTGTTCACCGAACAAGTCTGTTTCAGCTTCTTCTTTGAAACTTGTTTCAAGAATACACGTGCGACCACCACCAATAGCCGAGGCGTATGAAAGTGCAATCGCCTTAGCATTACCCGATACGTCTTGCTGAATAGCGATTAGATCTGGAATACCACCACCTTTAACAAATTCTGAACGAACAGTATGGCCCGGTGCTTTAGGGGCAATCATGATAACGTCCAAATCTGCTCTTGGCTTAATCAAATCATAGTGAATATTTAAACCGTGAGCAAAAGCCAATGTTGCACCTTGCTTTAAATTTGGCTCGATGTTATTTACATAAATATCAGCTTGAAACTCGTCCGGCGCTAGCACCATAACAACGTCAGCCCATGCACTTGCATCCTCAACAGACATCACACCTAGGCCAGATTTCTCAGCTTTTACTGCTGATGCTGAGCCCGCTCTAAGGCCAACAACAACTTCAACACCTGAATCTTTAAGATTCTTAGCGTGTGCATGACCTTGAGAGCCATAACCAATAATCGCAACTTTCATTCCTTTAATGATTGAAAGATCCGCGTCTTTGTCGTAATATAAGTTCATTTTTTTACCCTTATTCCTTAATTTTTTAAATTATTGTTCTGCCTCTAGAAATTCCTGTCACACCCGTTCTAGAAACCTCCATTACTATTGCGAAATCAAGCGCATTTAAGAATGCGTTAAGTTTTCGTGTTTTGCCCGCAATCTCAATGGTGTAAGTTCTATCGCTTACATCAACAATTTTGCAAGAAAAAATATCCACCAACTGTTTAACTTCAAGCTCATCTTTCTTCTTTACACATACTTTAACGAGCATCAGTTCACGCTCAACGTGATCCTGGTCGGTTAGGTCAATCACTTTAACAACATCAATCAATTTATTCAGTTGTTTGACAATTTGTTCAATAACTCGATCAGTGCCCGAGCTAACAATCGTCATTCGAGATAACCCAGGATCATTGGTTTGCGCAACCGTTAGTGATTCAATATTGAAACCACGTGCAGAAAATAGCCCTGAAACCCTAGAGAGTGCGCCCGCTTCATTTTCTAAAAGTACTGAAATAATATGTCTCATATCTACACCGCGGTAAAGTCTGTTTCATTTTTTGAAACCATATCATCACGCCCTGCCAATAGCATATCGGAATGACCGCCACCAGCAGGAATCATTGGAAAAACATTTTCAGTTGGATCGGTCAAAATATCAAGAAAAACAGTTTTATCTTTTTGCGCAAAAGCCTCAATCAAGGCTGGTTTAAGATCTACTTCTTTCTCAACTTGAATGCCCACATGGCCGTAACTTTCTGCTAGTTTAACAAAATCAGGCAATGCGTCCATATAAGACATCGCATAACGCTTTTCATAGAAAAATTCTTGCCACTGCCTAACCATACCCAAATAACCGTTATTAAGACTAACGATTTTAACCGGGGTGTTGTATTGCAGCATAGTAGAGAGCTCTTGTAACATCATTTGAATACTGCCTTCGCCAGTAACACAAGCAACATCTCTGCTAGGATCTGCCAATTTTGCACCCATAGCTGCAGGCAAACCAAAGCCCATTGTGCCCAAGCCACCTGAATTAATCCAGCGACGAGGTTCATCGAATTTATAATATTGTGCGGCCCACATTTGATGTTGACCCACATCTGAAGTTACGATAGCCTCACCTTTTGTAACCTCATACAGAGTCTCAATAACCGTTTGTGGCTTTATCACACCCTCAGTTCTCTTATAAGCCAGTGAATCAACACTGCGCCAATCATTAATTTGCGTCCACCATTTTGAAATATCTGCCAACTTAAGATCTTTCAATTCAGTGGTTAATGCTGAGAGTACTTGGCCAACTTGACCAACAATAGGTATATCAGCAATAACATTTTTTGAAATAGATGACGGATCGATATCAATATGAATAACTTTTGCTGTCGGACAAAATTTAGCAAGATTTCCAGTAATACGGTCATCAAATCTTGCGCCAATTGCAACAACACAGTCCGAACCATGCATAGCCATGTTAGCCTCATAAGTACCGTGCATACCCAACATACCTACGGACAATTCATCGGTACCCGGATACGCACCCAACCCCATTAAAGTTTGGGTAATAGGAAAATTAAGGAGTCGCGTAAACTCACGCAGCTCTTTAGATGCGTTACCAATAACACTACCACCACCCGAGTACAGAATTGGACGGCGTGATTTTGCAATTAACTGAGCAGCTTTTTTAATTTGGCGGTCACTGGCTTTTACGGTTGGCTTATAAGAGCGAATATCAACAGTTTTAGGGTAAGGTTCAGCTGTCATCTGAGCAATCGTAATATCCTTAGGAATGTCAATTAATACAGGCCCAGGACGACCGGTTGTTGCAATATGAAATGCTCTTTTCACTGTTTCTGCTATGTCTTTAATATCCTTAACCAGGAAGTTATGTTTCACACAGGAGCGCGTAATACCAACAGCGTCAACCTCTTGAAAGGCGTCACCTCCAATCAATGGTGAAGGCACCTGTCCAGAAATAACAACCATGGGGATAGAATCCATATGGGCTGTTGCAATACCAGTAACAGCATTAGTAATACCAGGACCAGAAGTTACCAAAACAACACCAGGCTTTCCACTTACTCTAGCGTAGCCATCTGCTGCGTGTGTAGCGCCTTGCTCATGTCTTACCAATATGTGGTTGATTTTATTTTGAATTTCAAGTGCATCGTAAATATGTAAGA
>Ga0208879_1000245_pt1 | contig 58249 bp, 50 predicted proteins | sample Knorr_S15_td_Bot_FD_185605 | JGI IMG/M metagenome (GOLD analysis project Ga0208879, IMG submission 185605) | Marine microbial communities from Southern Atlantic Ocean transect - Knorr_S15_td_Bottom_ad_5009_LV_A (SPAdes) (version 2) | ecosystem: Environmental > Aquatic > Marine > Oceanic | place... | reverse complement strand
TGCCCCAAACGCAACGCGCCACAATGAGCCGCCAAAACGTTTTAAGGGCATGTTTCCCTACACATCTGGCAGTACCGGAAAACCTAAAGGTATTAAGCGAGATGAAGACCTAACGCGGCCAGACCCTTATTTAATATTTAAAGGGCTGTCTGAAGCGTTAATGCAGCTATCAATAGGTGATCGCTTTTTCGTCTCGGCACCGCTTTATCACAGTGCACCACATGCGCTTACGCTCTGCTGTTTAGCGGCGGGTAATATTGATGTATACATTGAGCCTCAATTCGATCCCGAACGCTTTTTACAAGACATAGAGCGGTTTAAGCTGACTCACGCCTATATTGTTCCCACTATGATGGTGAGGCTACTCAAACTGCCCGAGTCGATAAGAAGCAAATACGACACTTCAAGTTTGCGTTTTGCCTTATCAACCGGGTCAGCACTGCCGAGCGATGTGAAAGAAGCAATGATTAACTGGTTTGGTCCAATTTTCTATGAATCTTATGGTGCTAGTGAATTAGGCTTTATGACCCTAATTTCATCTCAAGAAGCATTAGATAAGCCAAATTCAGTGGGTAAGCCCATTCCTGGTGCCGCGATTAAAATACTGAGCGACGATAAAGAGGAGTGCGAAGTAGGTGGTGTTGGCGTCATATATGCGCACCTTTCCATGTTCGCGCCATTCAAATATACCAATACTACGGGCACGCAAAGCGACTTACATGTTGGTGAATTCACGACATTAGGTGATATGGGTTATGTGGACGAAGATGGCTACTTATATATTTGCGATAGGAAAAAAGACATGATCATCTCAGGTGGCGCCAATATATTTCCTGCTGAAATAGAAAGCGTCATCATCGAAATGCCTGAGGTTGCAGACTGCGCGGTATTCGGTGTGCCTGATGCTGAGTATGGCGAGAAAGTGGTGGTGGCTGTTCAATGCTCATCCGACAACGCGCTGTCGATTGATGCGCTACACGGGTATTTAGATGGCAAACTGGCGCGGTTCAAGTGGCCTAAAATGTTGCAAATACTCGATACTCTGCCCAGAGAAGATACGGGTAAAATATTTAAGAACAAACTTAGAGCTCACTTTGGTCAATAAAAGAAACCGCTAAAGCTATTTTGAAGGTTTTGTGAAGGTATAAATTAACGCTGGTCATGACCCTGTGCATTCGTGCTACATTGGAATTATTCCGAATAAGAAAGCTTAGACGAAGACGGCAAAAACGAAAAAGAAGGGAAGTGGGAAACTACCTGTTTATACACATAAGCCCAGAATTGAAACAGGTACTGCAACGCTGAAACTTGGCAAATTTGAGTATGGCAATTGGCAGAGCAGACCACTTTACCATTCAAAATCGTTACCATAAGCCGCAACAACGCAAAGGGTAAACTATGAGAAGAGCAGTTATCACCGGTCTTGGTATCGTATCAAGCATCGGCGTAAATAAAGAAGACGTACTTGCTTCACTTAAAGCGGGTAAGTCTGGAATTACATTTTCAGAACAGTTCGCCGAAATGGGCCTTCGCAGCCAAGTTTGGGGCAACATCGACATCGATTTGAAAGACCATATTGACCGTAAAGCTATGCGCTTTATGGGCGATGCGGCAGGCTACGCATACGTAGCGATGCAACAAGCCATTGCAGACTCTGGTTTAGAAGAAAGCGACATTTCAAACGAACGCACAGGTATCATTGCTGGCTCAGGTGGCGCGTCTTCTGAAAACCAAGTGCTATCTGCTGATATTCTTCGCGAAAAGGGCGTTAAGCGTGTTGGTCCATACATGGTTCCTCGCTGTATGGCATCTACGGTATCGGCTTGCTTAGCAACACCGTTTAAAATTCGCGGCGTGAACTATTCAATTGCCTCTGCGTGTGCAACTAGTGCCCACTGTATTGGTAATGCGCTAGAGCTTATTCAGCTTGGTAAGCAAGACGTAGTATTCGCCGGTGGCGGCGAAGAACTACATTGGTCACTATCAAGCCAATTCGACGCTATGGGCGCACTAAGCTCTAAATATAACGACAATCCTGCTGTGGCATCACGTACTTATGACGCAGCACGCGACGGCTTTGTAAGTTCAGGCGGCGGCGGTATGGTTGTTGTTGAAGAACTTGAGCACGCGCTTGCACGCGGCGCAAAAATCTACGGCGAAGTAGTAGGTTACGGCGCTACATCAGACGGTTTCGACATGGTTGCACCGTCGGGTGAAGGCGCAATTCGCTGTATGAAAATGGCAATGCAAAATATCGATGCGCCAATCGATTACTTGAATACCCACGGCACATCTACGCCTGTAGGTGACGTGAAGGAACTTGCGGCGATTCAAGAAGTGTTTGGCCAAGCGGGCGTACCAATTAGTGCAACTAAGTCACTGACAGGTCACGCACTAGGTGCAGCGGGTGTAAACGAAGCTATTTACAGCTTGTTGATGATGGAGAATAACTTTATTGCGCCATCAATTAACATCGACACACTGGACGACGCGGCACAAGGGCTAGATATTGTTACCCAAGCTCGTGAAGCAACGTTAAACACAATTATGTCTAACAGCTTTGGCTTCGGCGGCACTAACGCAACGCTTGTTATGCAGCGTTATAACGGTTAATTGAAACCGCTTGAACCAGTAAGCTTTTTTAACTTCAGTTAAGAAGTTTCAAAAAAACAAAAGGGCGTAAACCTGAGCACCTTGGGTGCTTGTGTTTACGCCCTTCTTTTATTGGTATTATTTTAAATAAAACCTGTGTTTTCAGAAGCGGCCGCTTAAGCGATTGTAATTGTGTGTTTTGTCCGTGAAGCAGAATGTCAAATTTTTATTAAGCGCAGTGTTTCGAGTGACGCTAAATTTGTCGTTTAACTAAGTGCTCTGAGCTATCGGTTAAACCAACTTTCATTACTCAATCGGCAATCTTTGTCAATGTTTGCCATAATTTGCAAATGGTGGACATTCGGAAATAGACAATGGCAACTTTAAATGTGTCGCTTCCTGACGAAATGCGTACGTGGATTGATGAACAAGTAAAAACTGGCAAATTTGCTAATGCTAGTGATTATATTCGCGATTTAGTGCGTCGCAATCAGAGTGAGCGAGAGGCAATTAGCTTAGCTCTCATAGAAGGTGAATTGAGTGGGAAAAGTGATAAGAATGTTTTAGATATTATTCAAGTTAAGAAAACTCGAGCCTCAGAATGAATAAATATACCCTCTCCAATAAAGCAGAGGAAGTTATCTCCGGGATTTACGATTATTCAGCCAATATTCATGGCGTAACTCAAGCTGAAGCCTATCTTGTTGCCCTACACGAAGCTCTAGTCATTCTGGCGGAAAAACCTAGTATCGGTACTTCAGCAGAGGATATCAGAAAGAATTACTTTCAACTGCCAGTTCATAGGCACATGGTCTTCTATAAAAAAGTCGATGACGGCATTTTCGTTATTAGGGTACTTCATCAACAGATGAAATACTCTATACATCTATGCGATTGAAATACGGAGGAAAGACCCAGTAATGTGGCTGAAGCGTCAAGTCAAATAAACTGATAACGACTAAACAAGGTATCTGGCTCGGGAATAGTGATTTTCCCGTAATGCCGTTTTACCAAACCTTCTTGTTGAAGTTCACCTAATAACTGGTTCACCGTTTGCCTACTGCTATTTATCATTTGCGCTAAAGACTCTTGCGAAAGGGTAAGTGTAATCGCGTTATGTTTGGGCAAATGCTGACCGTAACTGGTGGTAAGCATTAAAAGCCGTTTTACCAGCTGGTGCTTAAGGCTAAGCCCCGCGCTTGAGTCAATAAACTGAAACGCACTGCGCACGCGCGTGCATAAAAGGCGAGTAAAATGCGGGTAGAGTTCAGGGAACTGTTCAAGCAGTGCTTTAAACGCGTTCTTTTGAATAATCGCTACCGTGCAATTTGTCTCGCAGAAGTTGTCGTGAGTACGGGGGAGGTCGTCAAACATCGATATCTCACCAAACCAGGTGCCGGGGCCCAGAAGCGCAAATAGCATTTCGCGACCATCCACGCCCACTGTAACAACTCTTAAACGGCCCTCGCATACGCCATAAAAACCGACACCGTCTTCACCTTTGGCATGCAGTTGCTGCCCAGCTTTTAGGTGTTTTAGACGCATCTTGTCGAACATGGCTTCCTGCAAATAGGGTGGGAGCGCGCCAAACCAAGTAGAGCTAGCGAGAACAGGTTTAAATTTTTCCATTTAACAAATTTCTTACAATGTCGTATATGCGACAGTGTATAGCAATTACAGCGCGTAATGTAGGTGGTAAGAGAAAGTTAGTGGAAGTTTAATTGAAACGTTCAAGGTATCGAGCCTTCCACCTAGGGCTCCCGCCTCAAATGAAATTAATTTGTACGTTAAAAGAGTAAATCTATGACAGATTCAGTAAAGTCGAAAGTTAGCAGTGAAGAATGGCAAACCCGTGTTGACCTTGCCGCATGTTATCGCGCAGTTGCTATGTATGGTTGGGACGACCTTATTTTCACCCATATTTCTGCCCGTGTTCCTGGGCCTGATCATCATTTCTTGATCAATCCTTACGGTTTAATGTTTGATGAAGTTACTGCATCAAGCTTGGTTAAAGTTGATCTTCACGGTAACAAGGTAATGGAAAGTGAGTACGACATTAACCCAGCAGGTTTTACTATTCATAGCGCTGTTCATGAGGCTAGAGACGATGCAAAATGTGTCCTGCATTTGCACACAGCAGAAGGTGTGGCGGTATCCATTTTAGAAGAAGGGTTGCAGCCATACTCGCAACAGTCGCTTTTTCCGCTGGCGTCGCTTTCCTATCATGCCTACGAAGGCGTGGCGCTAAACCCAGAAGAAAAAGTGCGATTGGTTCGCGACCTTGGCGATACCCAATTTATGATTTTGCGCAATCACGGGCTTTTAACCTGTGCAGACAATATTCCCGATGCATTCTTGTTTATGTTTATTATGCAGCGCGCCTGTGAAATTCAGTTAAAAGCGCAGGCCACAGGCAAACCGCTTATTCCAATTCATTCGGCAATTCTAGATGGCATTCGTACACAAGCCGATCAAGTCACCCGGCAGGCTGGTGGTTCGTTAGCATGGCCGGGTATTAAACGACGCGTTGAACGCCGTTTCCCTGGTTACGACAAGTAACTATTTAAAGTTAACGTTATCCAATACCACGTTCGCAACGGATGAAGTGGACAAAAAACGTGAGCTAAAGCGGTTTGCTTCAAGCGTTCCCGTGTTAAAGGATTGTATGAACTTCGGCCGTCTCTTTAATGTTGCGGCCAAACGTGCATCAAAATGACGTAAATTAAACGAATCACCGATAAGATAAATCAAGGGCGCTTGGTTACTAAAAGCCTAAGTTAAGGTACACTTAGTGCCATGAAAATACTTCTTGAAGATACCATTCCGTTTGGCACCGATTACCTCAATAGCGTAGGTGAGATTGAAACCTATGCGTGGCAATCTCTTGTGCCTGAAATGCTGCGCGATGTAGATATTCTTGCGCTACGTTCTACCACCAAGGTTACCCCTGAACTGCTGACCAGCGCTAGCAAGCTCAAGTTTGTTACTACGGCAACGGCGGGGACCAATCATCTAGATAAAACGCATTTAGATAGCGTGGGTATTATGCATAGCAGTGCAGCAGGCTGTAATGCCGTAGCGGTTGCCGAGTACGTGTTGAGTGTTTTGCTGCACGCGCAAAAAGCCCAAAAGCTCGATTTATATAATGCGACAGTGGGAATAGTAGGTGCTGGTAATGTGGGAACTGCATTATCAAGAATTTTAATGGCAATTGGCGTTAAACACTGTCTGTATGACCCACCGCTACAGCAAGCGCTAGCAAAATCTGGTAAGAAGGAGCATAACGGTCAGTCATTTGTAGACTTAGCGCAAATAGCAAAGTGCGATGTTATCTCGCTTCACGTGCCTTTTATTAAAGGCGGCGAATATCCTACATATCAGATGATAGACGAAGCGTTTCTGGAAGGATTAACGTCAAACCATCTGCTTATAAATGCATGCCGGGGTGAGGTTATTGATGAAGTGGCACTACTTAGTGTACTTCGAGGTGAAAAAGCGCCAACGGTGGTACTCGACGTATTCGATAATGAGCCTGCCATAAATACAGCATTATTTGACTATGTTTGGTTCGTTACACCACATATCGCGGGGCACTCTGTAGAAGGCAAAGTGCGCGGTACGCAAATGATTTACGAGCAAATTTGTGACGTAGTGGGCAAAGCCCCAGACAAAGTGCTTAGCGACTTTTTAGAGAAAACCAATCCGATCAAAGTTGCGTTAAATTCGCCTGAGGCGGTGCGGTTGTCGGTTGAGGATCTCATTGCCGTATTCCACAATGTGTATGATGTAGCTATTGACGATAAGATAACGCGAAACGCGTTTGCGTCAGGCCATAATGAAACGCCAGAGACACACATAGCAAATACGTTCTCTACATTGCGCAAGCAATACAGAGTGCGTCGCGAGTGCAGCGCCTATGCGTTACACTTGCCAAAAAACACCAGTAAGCAAATCCAAGACACATTCACCAAACTGGGCTTTCACGTAAGTCTGGTTTAGTTATTTTAATATTAGGAGCATAAAGCATTATGTCGCAAGCGTTTGACGTAGCGGTACTTGGCGCCACAGGTCTAGTGGGCCAAACCATGATTGAACTATTAGAAGAGCGAGACTTTCCGGTAAACCGTTTGTATCCGCTTGCCAGTAAACGTTCAGCAGGTAGTACCGTGTCGTTTAAAGGCGAAGACATTGAAGTATTAGATGCTGATGATTTCGACTGGTCATTAGTGCAATTTGGCTTTTTCTCAGCTGGAGGCAGCATTTCTGCAAAATTTGCTCCGCTAGCGGCAGAGGAAGGCTGTATTGTTATCGACAATACTTCAGAGTTTCGTTACGAGCCAGATATCCCACTTGTGGTGCCAGAAGTTAACGCCCATACACTGGCAGAGTTTCGCAATAGAAACATTATTGCGAACCCAAATTGCTCAACCATTCAAATGTTGGTTGCACTTAAACCTATTCAAGACGCGGTTGGTATTGACCGTATTAACGTGTGCACATATCAGTCAGTTTCTGGTGCAGGTAAAGAAGCCATGGAAGAACTGGCTAAACAAACCGCAGGTTTGCTAAACGCACGTGAAGTAAAACCAGAATCGCTTAGTCGCCAAATTGCCTTTAACGTTATCCCTCAAATCGACGTATTCCAAGACAACGACTACACCAAAGAAGAAATGAAAATGCTGTGGGAAACCCAAAAAATCATGGGCGATCAAAGTATTTTGGTAAACGCGACAGCTGTGCGCGTGCCGGTTTTCTATGGCCATGCTGAGGCCATTCACCTTGAAACGCGTTCGCCAATAGACGCGCAGCATGTTAAAGAGCTTTTAGCCGATGCGCCAGGCATAACAGTTTACGACGGCAATGAGCAATTCCCAACGCAAGTAAGCAGTGCTAGCGGCAACGACATTGTGCATGTAGGGCGTATCAGGAATGATATTACTCACCCTTGTGGTTTAAATTTGTGGGTGGTGTCAGACAACATTCGCAAAGGTGCAGCGACAAACAGCATTCAAATTGCTGAGACACTTATTCGCGACTACTTATAAGTATTCTACAGAGACACAGCCTCTGATTAATCGGATAAGCACAGGAAAAGGTAAACATTTTTCTGTGCTTGCCGATACGCAATGAAAGGGTAATGCCTGCTGCAATTGAAAAAAGCATTTAATGCAATGAAGCGGCGGTATGCAATGAAATAGAAAGACTGTGCTTGATACTACTTTCGACGGCTTTTAGTGAAAATTTGAGCATTAGAGTGATCCAATACTACTGTCTAACTAGATCACCCTTAATAACTGGTTTATAGTTTGTAGAGTTAGGAATAGAACAACGTTAAAAACAATACTCAGTCAGACACTTAGGCGAAGGGTAAGAACTCTAAAAAGCGCAAATAAATCTTACTGCTAAGTTCATAAAGACTGTAAAACGCTAGCTTGATTATTAATGGTTTCAAGGTGGCTTAAGAATAAAAATAAAAGCCAATATTTTCTTCCGTACTGATTGGCTAGAAAATCCGCCCATACGTCTCGGGTGGTAAATACGCTTGAGGGCATATAGGACTGCTATGAAATTGCATTTGACGGGCTTACTTTTACTAACACTTTGTTTGTCTGGCCCTATCATCACTGTTGATGCACAAGAACGCGCTACCTTCTTAAAAGGTCCCAAAGACGCAACTGATCAGTATTCAGGCCTAGAATATGGCCCTATCGACGCCAACGATACCCTATGGCGTATTGCTGAGCGTTATCGCCAAAATAATAACCTGAGCGTATATCAGGTTATGACCGCCATTTACGAGCTCAATCCAAACGCCTTTGAAAACGGCAATTTAAATTTATTAGTTGATGGTGCGGTATTAAAGCTACCATCAGAACGCTATATCGCCAGAATTGATAAGCAAAAAGCCCAGATGCGCGCTGAGCAGGATGATAGGGCATTTGCTGAAATGCTTAATAAGCCCGGCAGTAGCGTAAGAAATATCAAGCCTGCATCGCCTTTAGTCAATCAACAAGACTTAACGCAAACCCAAGCTGATATTGAGCAGAAAATCACTCGCTTAGATCAGGAGCAAACCCGACAATTTGACGAGCTGCGTATGCAATTTGCAGCCTCACTGGAAAATGTTGAAGCTATTCTTAACGAAAACAGACGCTTGTACGAGCGTGTTGAGGCCGTTAATGGCGAACTAGAAACCTTGCGTGGACAAGTGGAAGGTGATGTTAAGAGCCAACTAGATATGCAAGTGGCGCTTCAGCAAGAATTGCTCGACATGATCAAGGCCGAGCAAGCGCAGCTCGAAGCAGAAAAGCAGTCTTCTTTTTTAAGCGCACTTACCAGCCCACTCAGTCTAATCATAGGCTCTGCAATTCTGTCACTATTGTTAGTTGGTGGTCTTATCATGTGGCTGCTAAAACGTAATAGTAAGCCTGACGAAGCGCCTGCGGCTGGACCTACGATTACAGCCGATAACGATGAAGTGCCGGTACCTGATTCTGACATTGGCGATCTTTCAAGTGCACTGGCCCCTGACTTTGATGATAAAGCAGAGTTGTCAGATGATGACTTGTTCAATGACGACGACCTACTTGATGACGTACTTACCTCAGATTTAGAAGAAAGCCTAGATGACGAACTAGAAACCTTCGCCGACCTTGAAGACGACATGTTGGTGCCAGACGATGGCAGTGATGACTTGTTTGAAGCTGGCGATGATGAGCTTGATCAAAGTGAACTAGATAGTCTGTTTGATGACGATGACCTGTCAGATAAAGTATTAAACGAAAACGACACTGACGACCTTGAAGGCTTCGACCTGTCTGGGGATGACGACATCTTTGATGAAGATGCTGCCGATGAAAGCGAGCCAGAGACGGAAGTTGCTGACGAGGCTGCATCGACAGATGACGATGATTTTGACATTGATGACTTGCTTGATGATGTGCAAAGCCAAGACGCGGCAGAACTTGAGAGTGATGAGCTAGATGAGTCGGGCGATATAGACCCTGACGACATACTGGCTGAGGTCAAAGGAACTGCTGAATCTGACAATGTTGATGAAGACGATATCGACGCGTTGCTTGCCAGCTCAGTTGATGATTTATCTGACGCTGACGAAGAAACAGAAAGTGTTTCTTCTTTGCCAACCGTAGAAGATGAGGACGATAAGCCTGAAATCAGTATTGACGATTTGCTAGAAGAGCACGGCGTTGATGCAGGTCTTACTGATGAGCTAGACAGCAATGACGACCTTATCAATGAGGATATGCTAAGCAAGCTCGACGACGAGATTAATCAGCAAAATAAAGAAATTGATAAAATCACCGACGATTTGTTAAATGAAATTGAGCAAATCGAAATGATGGGTGGCCTGGGTGAAGAAGGTGACGAAGACGAGGATGATCTCGAGGAAGAAATAACAACTTCTTCGCCGTCGCCGCAGTCTATTCAGAGTCTTGATGCCATTACCGACGATTTAGACGAAATAGTCACCGACGAAATCGAAACTAACGCGGACTTCAGTGACCCTCTTTCCGATGAGCTTATTGCTGAGCTACAGGCGGAAGATGAGCTTGCTGAAGAGCCTTCAGCGGATCAAATGCCTTCAGCGGATCAACTGCCCTCAGCTGATGAAGAGCTTAATGAAAGCGCTTCTAGCGAGTTACCTACTCAATCCGATGAGGAAGGTGATTTTGACGATCCGTTTACTGATGAACTACTTGCAGAGCTTGAAGCAGAGTTAGATGGCGAGCCTGAAGTTAGTCCAGAAGCTCACGATGAAGACGTAGGCCTTGAAACGCCTGAAGGCGATGAAGAAGATGCAAGCGAAGATGATTTTAGCGACCCGCTAACTGATGAGTTACTTGCTGAACTAGAAGCTGAAGAATCTAAAAGCAGTGAAGATGTAGATTTGCTGACAGACGAACTACTTTCTGAGCTTGAGTCTGAAATAGAACCTGATGATGAAACAGATGCAGAGTTCGAACCTGAAGCTTTGAGCGAGTTAGAAGCAGAAGCTGAGCGAGAAGCTGACTTTGAAGATGAAGTAGAAGCAGAGCAAGATGCTGAGATTGAGCCTGAACTAGAAGCGGAACTTGAGTCTGAGCCGGAGCCGGAATCAGAGCTAGAATTTGAAGCTGATTCTGAATCTGGATTCGAACAGGATTTCGATTCTGAAAGAGAACTAGACCAAGAAGCAGAAGAAAAAGCTGAGCCTGAAGCCGCCTCGGAAGATGCAGTAGAGTTAGAGACGGAAACCGAAGGTGAACCGCAGTCAGAACTAGAATCAGAGCTTGGCACTGAAGTAGAAGCAGAACAAGACGCTGATATTGAGCCTGAACTGGAAACGGAACTTGAGTCTGAACCAGCGACGGAGTCAGAGCTTGAATTTGAAGCTGAGCCTGAGCTTGAATCTGAATTAGAACAGGGTATCGATTCTGAAACAGAACAAGACCAAGAACCAGAAGATAAAGTTGAACCTGAAACTGAAGCTGAACCTGAAGCCGACTTGGAAGATGAAGTAGAGCTAGAGGCGGAAGCCGAAGGTGAACCAGAGTCAGAACTAGATTCAGAGCCAGAGTTTGGCACTAAAATAGAAGCAGAACAAGACGCTGAGATTGAGCCTGAACTAGAAACGGAACTTGAATCTGAGCCAGAGCCGGAATCAGAGCTAGAATTTGAAGCTGAGCCTGAGCTTGAGCTTGAATCTGAATTAGAACAGGATATCGATTCTGAAACAGAACAAGACCAGGAACCAGAAGAAAAAGTTGAACCTGAAACTGAAGCCGACTTGGAAGATGAAGTAGAGCTAGAGGCGGAAGCCGAAGGTAAACCAGAGTCAGAACTAGATTCAGAGCTAGATTTTGGCACTGAAGTAGAAGCGGAACAAGACGCTGAGCTTGAGCCAGAATTAGAGGCGGAACTTGAATCTGAGCCAGAGCCAGAATCAGAGCTAGAATTCGAAGCTGAGCCTGAAGCCGACTCGGAAGATGAAGTAGAGCTAGAAACGGAAGCCGAGGCAGAACTACAGCCAGAAACAGACGTAGAGCCAGAGCTCGACGCTGTCGATGAAGACGCTGAAGAAAAGGCAGGGCAAACGTCAGACGATCCACTAGATGACGCTATTGAAGCGTTTGAAAGACAGATGATGGATGATATTCCTTCGTTCAGTCAGATGGATACGGAAGAGCCATTAGCGCAAGAAGAGCCCTCAGCACAGGAAGAACCTTTAGCGGGAGAAGAGCCATCAGCGCAGGAAAAGCCATCAGCGCCAGCGGAAGATGCTTCAACAGAAGACAGTGATGAATACGACGACAGCCTGTTAAACGCTGCGTATGACGAAGTAGAAAGCTTTGAATTAGAGCAAGAAATTGACGGTGTAGTAGACGGTGAAGATGAAGGTGACGAAATATCATCAGAATCTAGTGCTGCTGAAGAATCGAGTTCACCTGAAGAAACTGATTTAAACCAAAGCGATTCAGATAAGAACAGCGAAGAAGACTTTAACGAACTTGACGATGTTCCTGGCCTTGACGACTGGCTGTCTGCTTCCGATGACGACGATCATGTAGACGACAACGAGATTCTTGACGATCTTGACAGTGCGGAATTCGATGAGCTTCTTCAAAGTCTTGAGTCAGACGCTATTGTTGATACAAGTGATGTCGACACCAGTGAAATTGAAAGTGATGACGACGGTCAGGATCCTGAAGCATCTTCAGCAGAGAGTGAAGATACTTTCGAACTTGAGCTGGAAGATGATGAAGCCACATTCGAGTTAGAAGGGAGTGACGACAACCTTGGATTCGACGAAAGCGATGATACGTTTGAACTAGACGAAGAAGATGAAACCTTTGAGCTAGACGAAGATGGTGCTTTTGAGTCTGAGCAAGAAGACGACGAAGATACTTTCGCCCTTGAAGAAGATGATTCGGAACTTGCATTAGACGACCTTGAAATTCCAGATGATGTGGAATTGGATATTGCCACGCCAACTGAAATTGAAGAGGACGAACAAGAGGCTCAATCCGTTGAGACTGAAAAGGCTCAAGAGGATGATCTTAAACTCGATAACCCTGATTTAGATCTTGCCGCCTTACTTAGTGATGTCGATGGTGAAAGTGACGCGCAAACGCCACCAGAAGACTTCCTTGATGTAGAGGCTTTAATGGACGATGGCGATGATGCAGACGCTATTGACCCGGATAGCCAAGCACTAGATCTTGATGTAAGTTTATCTGACTTCACAGGTGTATCTGATGAAGATACGGTGATTGATATAGATAAAGACGCAGGGCAGAACGCTAACCTGGACTTAGCTCGCGCTTATATTGAAATGGACGATGTGGACGCTGCAAAAGAGTTGCTTGAAGAAGTAATGAAAGAGGGTAGCGAAGAGCAAAAACAGGAAGCCGCATCGATTTTAGCGAATATTGCTTAAGTAGTTTGCTCTTATGCGCATAACCGCGCTCTCGTTTGAGATTTTGGACGGCCAGTATATTTACAAGATATACAGGCCGTTTTTGTTTTAGGTGATGTACATTTATTTTCTATGACCTAAAAGAGTTTTGCGTATTAGCGGCATTGCATGTTGCAAGCGACATGACTACACTTAGCGCCTTTTCAGAAACGGGGTAATACAGATATGGGGCGAATTGCCTTAGGGATTGAATACGACGGTGCTGCTGTATACGGATGGCAACGCCAGCGTGAAGTACCAAGTGTTCAGGAACATCTTGAAAAGGCACTATCGACAGTAGCCAACGAACCCATTGAAGTGCAGTGCGCTGGACGTACCGATGCTGGTGTACACGCTACTGGGCAAGTGGTTCACTTTAACTGTGATGCACCACGCTCAGAGCGCGCTTGGACACTCGGCGTAAATGCGAATCTGCCTAACTCTGTTGCTGTTACCTGGGCAAAGAACGTCAGCGATGACTTCCATGCACGTTTTTCTGCTACCCATCGCCGCTATCGTTACGTTATTCATAATGCGAAAATGCGTCCTGCTATTCTCCATTCCGGGGTTACCCATATCCACCGCGAATTAGACGAGAAAAAAATGCATGTTGCCGCACAAGCCTTGCTAGGCGAGCAAGACTTTACCTCGTTCCGCGCAGCGCTTTGCCAAAGTAAAACGCCATTCCGCAACGTTACTGATGTAAGCGTATATCGCCAAGGGCGATACGTTATAATTGATATTCGAGCCAATGCTTTCTTGCATCATATGGTTCGCAATATCACGGGCGCGCTTGTTGAGATTGGGGCAGGGGAGCAAGACGTAAATTGGATAGCTCACTTGTTAAGCCTGAAAGACAGAAGTAAATCTGCAGCCACGGCGAAGCCAAATGGGTTGTACTTGGTTGACGTCACATACCCTGACGAGCACGGTTTGCCTAAACCGCCTTTAGGGCCGCTATTCCTTCCAGAGGCCTAATCTATCTACCTTCGTCTTTAAATTTTTCAATCTGAGTTAGCTGCACATCGGCTAGCAGTTAACTCAGGTTGTATTGAAGCGTGTATCTTCAAATCATCCCTTGCCAACTTCTAAGACCAGTTTTGTTTTTTCCATTTCGTTGTATTGTGGTCTAATAGCGCGCTATATTAGGTAGCTGTTCTATTGTGTTACGTATTTTTTCTTTGTAATACAGTATGAAACTTAAAAAATTAATGTGTTGTTGACCACAAATATGAACAAACATCAATCGTCATGGTCGGCAAACAAAAAACAAAGGATTCAATTTCCATGAGCTGGATTCAAAAAATTCTTCCTCGTACGCAAACATCAACCAAAGGTAACGTACCAGAAGGTATCTGGACGAAGTGTGGTTCATGCCAAGCAGTGCTATATAAGAGCGAACTGGAAAAACTTCAGGAAGTTTGCCCTAAATGTGACCATCACATGCGTATTACGGCACGCCGCCGTATCGATGCGTTCTTAGACGATGGCGATCGCGTTGAGTTAGGTGCAGAGCATGAGCCACAAGACGTACTTAAATTCAAAGACTCTAAGCGTTATAAAGACCGTATTGTTGCTGCACAGAAGGCAACAAACGAAAAAGACGCACTAGTGGTAATGCAGGGCAAGCTAAAAGGTATGCCGGTAGTGGTTGCGTGTTTTGAGTTTGCGTTTATGGGCGGCTCAATGGCATCGGTTGTAGGCGCTCGCTTCGTTGCTGCTGTTAATGCATGTTTAGAAAACGATATGCCGCTTATTTGCTTTAGTGCAAGTGGTGGTGCACGTATGCAAGAAGCATTGATGTCGCTAATGCAAATGGCTAAAACATCTGCAGCGCTTGCTAAAATGAGCAAGAAAGGCCTGCCTTATATCAGCGTGCTTACCGACCCTACAATGGGCGGTGTATCTGCAAGTTTGGCGATGCTTGGTGACGTAAACGTAGCCGAGCCAAAAGCGCTAATCGGCTTTGCGGGTCCTCGCGTAATAGAACAAACAGTAAGAGAAAAGCTGCCTGAAGGTTTCCAACGCAGTGAGTTCCTTGTTGAGAAAGGTGCAATTGATATGATTGTTGACCGCAGAGATATGCGTGATAGATTACACAGCCTGTTGGTTAAGTTGCATTATAAGAATTAGTGAATAACGAAAACAATCTAAATACTGGCTCAGCGCCACACGCAGAAAACGCCTCAGCGTCTTCATCTTCGCAAAAAAGCCTGAGCCAGTGGTTATCCTACCTAGAATCTATTCATCCTAGCGCCATCGATATGGGGCTAGACAGAGTGAAAGAAGTGGCCAATGCCATGGCACTCTCACTCAACCAGTCTTTGGTTATTACTGTTGCAGGCACAAACGGTAAAGGCACAACGTGCCGCTTACTTGAGCAGGCCATGCTTTCGCAAGGCAAAAGTGTTGCGGTATACAGTTCACCCCATTTAACCGACTATCGTGAACGCGTGCGTTACAACGGCGAATTACCGCCTGCGAATGAATTTGTGAATGCATTTGAGTTTGTTGAAAGCGCGCGAAAAGACACGGGTGGCGAACCTATTACTCTAACTTACTTTGAGTTCGGTACACTGGCTGCCATGAAAATGATGCAGTCATGGGCTGTTGATGTGGTCATTCTTGAAGTAGGCCTAGGCGGGCGTTTGGATGCCACCAACATTATTGATCCCAATCTAGCTGTTATTACGACTATCGATCTTGACCATCAAGATTGGCTTGGTAATACCCGCGAAAAAATTGCTCGGGAAAAAGCGGGCATTATGCGCAAAAACGGCAATGCAGTGGTTGGTGAACTGTTTCCTCCATCATCGCTTTACGATGTGGCTAACGAGCTACAAGCTAACGTACGTTGGGCTACACAAGATTTCGAAACAGTGGTAGCAAGTGATTACAGTGAGTGGAGCTGGAAAGGGAAGAGCAATAGTTATACGTCGCTACCTTATCCTAAAATTCCACTTCAAAATGCGAGTACAGCGTTGGCCGCGCTGGAGCTACTAGATTTGCTGCCCGAAGAAAGCGTGGTAAGAGATATTATTGAGAACACCACCATGCCGGGGCGCCAGCAGACTATCAGTGATTCCCCGTTAGTAGTTGTAGACGTTGCCCATAATCCACAAGCGACGACAGCTATGCAAGATTGGCTAAACCGTTACGATGTAAGCCAAATGCGCGTTGTGGTGGGCATGCTAAAAGATAAGTCTATTGCAGAGACCTTAGCGCCACTGGCGACACTTAATGCCAAGTGGTACGTAGCGTCAACGAGTGGTCCTCGGGGCTGCAAGGCAGAAGTACTTGAAAATGCACTTGTTAATGCCGGCACAACCATAGAGAATATAGACACGTTTCAGGACGTGACCTCGGCATATCAGCGCGCGCTTGCAGATTATCAAACTGGTGAACTTATTCTCGTTTTTGGTTCTTTTGTTACCGTAGCAGACGTGCTTGCTGAGCAAAACTAACACGCGCCTTGTAGAGTAAAACCGTGTATTCAAGCAGGAGAGCACAGTGACATCGGCATTAAAGAATAGACTGGTGGGGACAATTATTGTTGTCGCCCTAGCGGTAATCTTTTTACCAGACTTTCTTGATGGCAAAAAGCAAACAAACAGAGAACCTTTTGTCTCTGTACCTGCTAATCCGCCTAAAAAGCCCATCGTAGAGCCAGAATCTTTTCCATCAGAGCGCGTGGCGAAAGCTGCGGTGCCAGCGGTTGAAATTCAAGATGATACGGCATTAGATGATGATCTGGATTCTTCTGGCGCAGGGGAAAGTGGTAGTGCAGGTGAAGCCACTACCGCAAAAGCGCCAGCGGTGAAAACCTTTGAAGAAGAGGACAATCTAGCAAGCCAAACGGTGGTTAATACAAAAAGTGCCGCAGACGATGACGCTGGTTGGGTTATTCAACTTGGCAGTTTCCGACACGAGAAAAACGTTAAGGCACTGCTGAAGAAACTGGAAAAGGCTGGGTATCGTGCGTTTAGTCGCAAAATTCAAACTAGTTCTGGCCCGCTTAATAAAGTCTTCGTTGGCCCAGATTTAGACAAGAAAAAACTGGAATCGGCACTACCTCACTTAAAGGAACTCACGAGTCTTAAAGGTAAGGTCACTACGTTCAAAGTTGAATAGTACGCATTGTTCTTGGTGCTAGTCGAATTAAGCACGGACAGAGCAACAGGGATTGGTATTACAGACTAGTAATATTTTTATCTTCTGTTAGAATGCGCGCCATCTCGCCAAAGGCTCGTTGCTTTACGATAAAAAGCAACATCAACGCAATAAAGAGACGATGAACTGGGTAGACTTTTCCATACTGGGTATCATTGCGGTATCTACCTTAATAAGCCTGATCAGAGGGTTTGTTAAAGAAGCCATCTCGTTAGTGGTATGGTTTGCTGCACTCTTTATTTCAAGCAATTTCTACGCTGACCTCGCCGTTTACTTCACAGCCATTGACGATCCTTACTTAAAAAACGGTGCTGCAATTGCAGTATTGTTTGTCACCACGCTCATTCTTGGCGGCATGATAAATTACGTGATTAGCAAATTGGTTCAGGCAACAGGGCTGTCTGGAACAGATAGGGCCCTCGGTATAGTTTTTGGCGCACTGCGTGGCGTGCTTATAGTTAGCGCATTGCTCTTTTTTATGGATACCTTTACTGGTGCAGCTTCCTCAGATTGGTGGCAAGCATCGGTACTCATTCCAGAGTTTGGTGTCATCATTGAGTGGTTTTTCAGCTATGTGAAAGACTCCTCCAGTTTCTTAAATCCCGCTTGAAATAGGTAACGCACATGTGTGGTATAGTCGGAATAGTTGGTAAAACGCCCGTAGCTCAGTCACTGTACGACGGTCTAACGGTTATTCAACACCGTGGACAGGATGCCGCAGGCATAATGACTATCGACCAAAATATGTTTAATTTGCGTAAGGCAAATGGTTTGGTTCGAGATGTTTTCCATACGCGTCATATGAAGAGGCTGTCTGGCAACATGGGTATTGGCCATGTTCGCTATCCTACCGCGGGTACATCAAGCTCTGCAGAAGCGCAGCCGTTTTATGTAAACTCGCCGTTCGGTATTGCCTTTGCTCATAACGGCAACCTCACCAACGCCCATGAGCTACAGGAAGAAGTGTTCCGCATTGCACGCCGCCACATCAACACCACCTCAGATTCAGAATTATTGCTTAACATTCTTGCGCATGAACTGCAGCAGGTAGCAGGTTTAAGCGTAAGTGCCGAACACATTTTTGAAGTGGTAACGAAAGTTCATAAGAAAATTCGTGGTGCCTACGCAGTCGTAGCGGCTATCATCGGTCAAGGTATTGTAGCGTTTCGCGACCCGCACGGTATTCGTCCTCTAGCACTTGGTAAGCGTATGAGTGAGCTGGGTGAGGAATGGATGGTGGCATCTGAAAGCGTTGCGCTTGATGCTGTTGGGTTCCAGTTTGTGCGCGATGTAATGCCAGGTGAAGCGGTATTCATTACCGAAGAAGGTCAACTGCACACCAGACAGTGCGCAGAGAATCCAGTAACCTCTCCGTGTATCTTCGAGTTTGTTTACTTTGCTCGCCCAGATAGCTTTATAGATGGCATTTCAGTTTATGCATCGCGTGTAAACATGGGCCGTAAGCTAGGTGAAAAAATTAAGCGCGAATGGGCAGATCTGGATATCGACGTGGTTATTCCTATTCCTGAAACGTCGATGGATGTGGCGCTTCAAATCGCGAACACACTGGATTTGCCATATCGCCAAGGCTTCGTTAAAAACCGCTACATTGGCCGTACTTTCATTATGCCTGGCCAAACCATGCGTAAAAAATCAGTACGCCGTAAGCTAAACGCAATCTCATCTGAGTTTAAAGGTAAGAGTGTACTGCTTGTCGATGACTCTATCGTGCGCGGTACTACATCGGGTCAAATCATTGAGATGGCGCGTGAGTCAGGTGCGAAGAAAGTATACTTTGCGTCAGCTGCTCCAGAAATTCGTTTCCCAAATGTGTATGGTATTGATATGCCATCGGCAAACGAACTGATTGCTTATGGTCGTGAAATCGATCAAATTGCAGAGCTTATCCAAGCAGATGGCCTTATCTTCCAAGACATTTCTGACTTGGTGGATGCCGTTCGCGAAGAGAACGAAACCATTCAGCGTTTTGAAACGTCAGTGTTTGATGGTAACTATATTACTGCGGATGTTGACCAAGAGTACCTTGAGCGAATTGATATGTCGCGCGGTGAAGCTTCGAGAAAAGCGCCAGTGATACAAGCAGAGCTTAGCAATCTTGATGTGCATAATATTGATGCCGCTGATTAATGTAAGACGCTCTTTGATATAACAACAAGCCGCTTTTTAAAGCGGCTTTTTTAATGCTTTAAAGTAAGAGGTTAGTGAACAAATACCGGTCCGCCGGACAGTCCCCACACTAATACCGAACCTGTCATTAGAATAACGAGCAATACTAGCCCACATGTCACTACCGAGCTTGAGTAAATGAACCCTTTATCTTCTGGCATATGCATCAAAATTGGCACGCCAGAATAGAGCAGGTATACCGAATAGCTAATACCGACTAACAGCGCCGTCATCACCACCCAGAGTTCTGGGTAAAGACCTGCGAAGCCCACCATAAACAACGGTGTAGCCGTGTAGGCCGCAAGTTCCAGTGACTGCGTAAAAGTTGGCGTCGCATCAAACGCTTTAGCCAACTCATGAATAAGTACAGCCAATGCGACCACGCCTGCAATTAATCCAAAATACATGCCTATACCCATCATAATGGCGGTATTTTCGCTAAGGCGAATTATGTCACCTGCGCCGATACTCCAGCCAATATGGGCACTGGAATAATAGGCCACGAGTGAAGGAATGAGAGATATAAAAGCGATATGGGTAAGCGCGTAAAAATAGGTTTCGTGTTTGGTATCAATGGTTTGCCACTCTTCTTTTGGATGAGTGTAAATACCAATTAAATGATTCAAAATCATAAAGTCCTGCCTTGTTCACCAACGTTATTATTTTAAAAAATATTGTTGTGAGGCAGGGATAACACACGGACTAACCGTAGAACCAAGGAAACACAAACATAGCGCAAAGCGCTAAACACTGCCGTTAACAATATGTTTACAAACTGAGTGTGCAGCAGAATTACTAAGCCGTCAATATAAATTGATTAATTTATAAACGGGTGCAAAGCGTTAACTTAAGCGTGGTGCACCAGAGTGGAAACGTAATTCGTCATCGTCGCTTTCAATCAGTGATCTTTCAACGTCTCCAAAGTGGGCAACGCGCTCTGAAATATCAGTTTTAGCGATTTGCCCAGCAAGAGTAAGGTAGTCTTCAAAGTGTCTGGCCTCAGAGCGCAACAGAGACACATAGAACTTGCCTAAATCTTCGGAAACATACGGCGCAAGTTTGGCAAAACGTTCACAGGAGCGCGCTTCAATGTAGGCACCACAAATGAGCTTGTCGACAAGCTTTTCAGGTTCGTAAGTGCGTACGTGACGCAATAAGCCATTGGCATAACGGCTGGATGTCACTGACTTATATTCAAACCCCAACTCGTGCATAATTTCTAGCACTTGGTAAAAATGATGAAGCTCTTCTTTAATTAGCATGACCATTTTATCAAGCATGTCTTTTTTAAAAGGGTCTAGCCCTTCAGTGTTAAATACATTTTTGGAAAGGTGCTTAGTATTAAGCGATTGCCAATCGCCTTCGTGGCGGTAAGTGAAGTCTTCGTAAGGTTTCAACCAGCCCAGCAATACCTTACTGGTTTCTTCATCGGCCACATAGCGGCGAAGTAGGTACATAGCCGACTGAGCCGCTTTAAGCTCGCAAATTAGGTGGTCAGTAAGGATAACGCGAAGGTTTTCCTCTTTCTGCGCTTCATCTATCCACGACTGTGGCGTCTCGCAATGTAAAAAGGCATTGACGGGTGAAAGTAGAGACGTGACTTCAGAAGTGGATATTACAGACATGTTGAAACTCAATTTTAAGTGCTACGGTTTTTCAGTTACATTTGAATTTGGCTGCTGCCAACGCTAGCTTCGGCAGTTTCGGTTTATAAAAGCACAAAATTCAGCGTATCTGAATTGGACCGCAATTTTACTTGATACCTACAAGCCCTTACAACTTAAAATAGAGGCCAATAAATTACAAAATGAATTATCTTGCCCATCTTTTCTTAGCCCGACCAACCGCCGATTCTCAATTCGGTAACTTACTCGGTGATTTCAGGCGGGGTGTTGATATTAAAGAGTTTGGACAAGCGGTACAGCTAGGGCTTAAAAACCATCATGAAGTCGATAGGTTCACCGATAGACATACCAGCGTCTTAGCAGCAAAGGCGTTGTTTCATAAAAGTCGTCGGCGCTTTGCACCTGTGGCGCTGGATATCTACTTCGATCACTTGCTCATTAAACATTGGGCGTCGTTTACAACACAGGGTTTTGACGACTTCAGGGAGCAGAGTTTCGCATTGTTAGAACAGCGATTGCCCACTATGCCAAGAACGATGCAGCACAGTGTCGGGCACATGATAACCCATGACTGGTTTGAAGATTATGCTAAGGAAGAGGGCATTGCTAAGGCGATTGCTGTGGTTGCTAAACGTATTCGTTTCCCCAACACGTTTCATCTTGCTGTGGATGATATTAATGCGAACAGAGACGAGATTGAAGCGAGATTCTTAACGTTTTTCCCTCAACTCATTACACACATCAAAATTAATGGCCCAGAGAATATTTGAAAGGCTTAACCGCGTTACAGAAATGTATCGAAGAAATTGGTCGTTTTGTCGTTCATTGCTAAGCTGCCATGTGAAGAGCGATATAGTAAAGCGTGCAATACGAAGACAACACAAAAAAGATAAAATTAACGACACTCAAAGATAATAATGATGAATATTCAATCCTTAGTTAGAAAGACATCGCCCGTATTATTAAGCCTGGGTAAAAGTAAACACAAAGCGCAGTCGCACGCGACCCTAGCATGGTTAACGGCAGTCTTAATTGCTTTTGTAAGCCTAACTTCCAGTGCTTCAGCGCAAGAAGAAAGCGCATCTGCCCATGCTCGTTCAATAAAAATTGATAGCAGTGTAGTGACAGAGCACGAAACTAAAATCCTAGGCAAGCGCGTAAAGTACAGTGCCACCACGGGTACTCAACCGGTTTGGAACAGTAAAGACGAAGCGGTTGCCACTTTGTTTTACACTTACTATCAGCGCACTGACGTAAAAGAGAATACTAAGCGCCCGCTTATTATTTCTTTTAACGGTGGTCCAGGCTCTGCGTCAGTGTGGATGCATGTAGCCTACACAGGCCCTCGTATTCTTAATATTGACGATGAAGGCTATCCAGTTCAGCCCTATGGTGTTCAAACCAACCCTTACTCCATTTTGGATGTGGCAGACATTGTGTTTGTTAACCCAGTAAATACAGGGTACAGCCGTGTGCTGCCTAAAGCTGACGGCAGCATGCCATCGCAAGATGAACAGCAGAAAATGTTCTTTGGTGTAAACGCCGATATTAGCTATTTGGCAGACTGGGTGAATACTTTTGTAACGCGTAATAATCGCTGGCGTTCACCTAAATATCTTATCGGTGAAAGTTACGGCACGACGCGTGTGTCAGGATTAGCATTAGAGCTTCAAAATCGCCAATGGATGTACTTAAACGGCGTTGTGCTTGTATCGCCAACCGATATTGGTATAGAGCGCAACGGGCCGGTAAAAGCCGCTAATCGACTGCCTTATTTTGCTGCCGCGGCGTGGTATCACAATAAGCTTGAACCCGCGTTGCAAAACAAAGATCTTACTGAGCTATTGCCTGAAGTTGAAGACTTCACCATCAATACGCTTATTCCTGCTCTGGCCAAAGGTGGCTTCATTGGTGAATCGGAAAAGCACGATGTGTTAAAGCAAATGGCGCGCTATTCTGGGTTAAGTGAAGCGTCTATTGCGCAAAACAACTTAGACGTGAGCACTGCATTTTTCTGGAAAGACTTACTGCGCGAGGAAGGGAAGACGCTAGGTCGTTTAGACAGCCGCTATTTGGGTATAGATGCTAAGCAAAGCGGCGACCGCCCTGACTATTGGGCTGAGCTAACATCATGGCTTCATTCGTTCACGCCCGCTATTAATTACTATTTGCGTGAGGAGTTAAACTACAAAACTGATATTAAGTACAACATGTTTGGAAACGTGCACCCATGGGATAGAAGCAATAATCAAACGGGTGAGAACTTGCGATTGGCCATGGCGCAAAACCCGTATCTGAATGTGATGATTCAAGCTGGCTATTACGACGGCGCAACGAACTACTTTGATGCAAAGTATACGATGTGGCAGCTCGATCAAAGTGGCAATTTAAAAGACCGTTTGAGCTTTAAGGGATATCGCAGTGGCCACATGATGTATCTGCGTCGCGACGACTTAAAACAGTCCAACCAAGACCTACGCGAGTTTATTAAAATGAGCACACCAGGCAAAGGCATACCTGCTGAATACAAGCGATAGTACGTCTGAAAATCTAAAGACAAGGATGTCAGGTTTTTTTACATTATATTAAACTAATTCATTATTTATTTTTTAAGTTTCTGTATTTAAAAGCTATTTTAGATTTGGCTTACACTTTGCTAAATCAGGTCTGCTAAATAATGAAATTCTTATTAACATAAACTACAAGGACGTATACATGAAAAAGTCTTCGCGTTTTTCATTATCCCTGTTGGCGAGCGCCGCGCTAGCATTCTCAATCTCAAGCACCACAGCCAATGCTTCGGTGCTCCTTTCCGGCTGGGAAGGCTCGACTGAAAGTGGTTTTGGTAACTTAGCGATGAATGGTAACGACGACAGTTCATCGGGCGCTATCGTATTTGACGCATTTGAATCGCTTGCCTTCGATAGTGGCGTAAATTTCTTTGGCACTTCATACGATAGATTCTTCATTAACAATAACGGTAATATTACCTTCAATGGCACCGTGAGTTCCTATACGCCAAGACCCTTCCCCATAAGCAACCAGCCAATGATCGCGCCATTTTGGGGCGATGTAGATACGCGCTGTGCAGAGTGTGGCGACGTGTTTATCGGTTCACCGAATGAAAACACGCTGGTAGTGACATGGAACGATGTTGGTTACTACAGTCAAAACAGTAACCCCACAAACACGTTCCAATTAGTGTTAATTGATCGGGAAGACACAGGTGCGGGAAATTTCGACGTTGAGTTTAGATATGAAGATATCGGCTGGACTTCAGGTAGTGCGTCAGACGGCGTTCCAGCACAAGCGGGTTATGACGCGGGAGATGGGGAAAACTTTTTCACTGTGCCGGGGTCTCAAACCGCCGCTATCGCTGATATAGACGAAAGTAACAGCAACACGGGCACGCCTGGTATTTGGAAGTTTGCTATTCGCGATGGCGTACTACCGGGTGATACTCCAGAAAACCCTATATTGCCAATTGTTAATCCAGAAACACCGACAGACTATGAATTTGAATTCTCTATCGATGATCCAGATGAACTTGTATTCATCGACCCAGATGTAGCAGTAGGCTATGACTATATTGTAAATAGTGGTCCAAACATCGCGTCAGTACTTTTGCCTGAAGGTTACGACGACAACATGTTTGACCTATTTCTTTGGGACAATGTTCTGATGGATTGGTTCGATACAGGCACAGATATCACTGGTGGTGAGGAGTACGACTTCAATACCCCTGTTGACCGCTTCAGAATTATGGGAATAGATGTTTCGAATATGCTCGAGCCTACGCCGGACGCATTTGTAACCGGCCTCACTTTCGATGGTTCTGGCGTTGTTAATATGAACCAGAATGCCGTTACTGTATTTGTACCTGATCCTGTATCTGTGCCAACACCTAATACTCTATTTCTAATGCTAAGTGCAATGTTTGCTACGCTTGTTATAAGAAAGCGGAAGCAATAAAGTTGTCATAAAAGAGGGGGAGCGTGCGCTCCCCGTTTTGCTAAGAGGTGAAAGTGAAATATTTAGTAGCAGTTAGTTTAGTACTTGCATCGTTTTTTTCATGGGCTGTAACCACAAGTGACTTTGGTAGTTGGAGTTTGCTATGTAATGATTCATCTGTGTGTACGCTTAGCCAGCTCGTTGCCAAAGACAAAGAAGCAAAAAAAGTGCTATTGGGCGTCAACGTTGACTACTCCTATTCGCAAGATTTTCCAGTATTGAAAATAAAGCTTCCAAAAAATACACTCACTAAAAATGGTGTAGGAGTAAAAATAGACGATTTTGCATCCATACAAGTGCCATTCTCAGGCTGTGACGAGAAGTCTTGCCAAAGTATAGTGAAAATCGACAATGAACTTTTGAAACAAATGCACAATGGACAGACTATGCTAATAGCGTTTCAAAAATCTGAAAACCAGCAAGTTACCTTACCCATATCATTGACAGGTTTTGAGGAAGCTTACGCACAGCTAAATCAAAGTATTCAAAAGTAAATGCACAGATACTCGTCTATTTTTGATATTTTGATACGCTGAATGCGGCTAGCTGCGCTAAACATTCAGCGCAGCGCTCTTTCAGCATATCTCTGAATAGTCTTACTGCTGGAGTAATAGATTGGCGGCTAGGGCAAATCAGCCAAAGCTGTTTCGGTTTAGGTTGATATTCGGGCAACAAGGTTACAAGTCGACCCTTTAAAATGTCGTCGCACGCATCTAAGCCAGATTTAACAGCAACACCTTTACCCGCGACGGCCCAACGCTTTACTATTTCTCCGTCGTTTGCGGTTCTGTTGCCTCGCATTTTTATCTTCAGCGGTGTCCCTTTGTGAAAAAACTCCCATTCGTTATATACCTTGTCGTGTAGTTGGTAAAAAAGCCCGTTGTGTGCTTGCAAGTCTTCAAATTTTTCAGGGGCACCATGAGAGCTGATATAAGATGGGGAGGCAACAAGTAAACTTGGTACATCACAAATTTTGAAACCGTATACATTCGCATCGGTTGGAGTACCGTACCTTAGCGCTAAATCGACGGGATCGCGATAAAAGTCAATGTTGCTGTCACTCAGGTTGAGCTTTACGGTTATTTTGTCATGCAAATCCATAAAGTCATCTAGCCAAGGCGCAATCACATTTCGGCCTAAATCAGACGATAAACCTAACCTAAGCTCGCCCTCAATCACGCCAGTATCGCCCTTTAAGTTCTGCTTGGCATTAGCCAGCATTGACATGGCTTCTTGGCACGTTGGCAAAAACCTTTCACCCGCAGACGACAGGCGTAGTGAGCGTGTAGTACGAACAAATAATTCGGCACCAAGGGCCTGTTCTACGCGTTTGACCGCAGCACTTGCGGTTGCTGTACGCATATTCAAATGTGTCGCTGCTGCAGTAATGTTTCTAAATTCAGCAACTTTTATTACTACATTCAAGTCGTCGAGTAACATGGCTTTCAAAAACTATTTGATAATGTTTCTTTTATTGTGCTGTTTATCCAAATTTAATCAAGAGTATGATGATGATATTACTCAAAGGAGAGACAAATGATGAAAGCTATTGGTTATACCCACTCACTTGGTATTAATGAGCCTAATGCACTGGTGGATATTGACATCGAAAAGCCCAGCGCGTCGGGTCGAGATTTACTTGTAAAAATAAGTGCGATAGCAGTCAACCCGGTGGATTATAAAATTCGTCATCGCGTTAATCCTAATGGAGGTGATCCCAAAATTCTGGGGTGGGATGCAGTAGGTGAAATCGTTGATATAGGCGCTGATGTTACCGAGTTCGCAGTTGGTGACAGAGTTTACTACGCTGGCGACCTTACCAGAGCCGGCTCAAACGCAGAGTTTCAATTAGTTGATGAACGTATTGTCGGTAAAGCGCCTAAGTCTCTGTCAGACAGCGATGCTGCGGCACTTCCTCTAACCACAATCACAGCATACGAATTGTTGTTTGATCATCTTGCTCTAAGGCAACAAAGTGAAAAGAGCGATGAGGTTGTGCTTGTGGTAGGCGCAGCTGGTGGCGTGGGTTCTATTATGCTGCAATTGCTTAAAGTACTAACGGGGGCTACCGTGATCGCCACTGCCTCGCGTGAAAGCTCAAAAAGCTGGGTTCAGGAGTTAGGTGCCGACTACGTAGTGGATCACAGCAAGCCTATGGCTGAGCAAATCAAGGCCTTAAACATTGGCGAAGTGACGCATGTCGCAAGTTTAAATAATACGCACCAGTACATTGAAAGCTTTGTTGAAGTTATGAAGCCGAAGGGAAAACTAGCGTTAATTGACGACCCAGAAAGTCTTGACGTAGCCAAGCTTAAGCAGAAGAGCTTGTCACTTCATTGGGAGTTCATGTTTACGCGCTCCATGTTTGAAACCGACGATATGGCAGAGCAAAGCCGCTTACTTACTCATGTAGCATCGCTTATCGACGACGGTAAAATTAAGACTACTGTAGGCAAGCATTTAGGTAAAATAAATGCGGCTAACTTAATCGACGCGCACAAAATTTTAGAAGAAGGGCGAGCTATCGGTAAGTTGGTTCTAGAGGGCTTCTAAAGAAAGCGTGCTTGAGATGATATTCCGTAATACTATGCGCTAAATTAGGTGGTTTTGGCTAAGGTTTATAGCGCAAATGTTTGAATGGCTTGCGAGTCCAGAAGCTTGGGTGGCATTAGGCACCTTAATGGCATTAGAGATAGTGCTTGGTATTGATAACATAATCTTTATTTCAATATTGGTGGGCAGGCTACCTGAACATCAAAGAAATAAAGCACGTCAAATAGGCCTTGGTTTAGCCATGGGCTCGCGACTGTTATTGCTATTTAGTTTGGCTTGGGTAATGGGCTTAGTTAATCCGTTATTTAGCCTCTTTGGGAATGAAATATCTGGCCGTGACATTATTTTAGTGTTGGGCGGCCTCTTTCTTATTGCAAAATCAACCCACGAAATACATGCCAGTTTCGAGGTGACCGAAGCATCAACTACGGAAGTAGCAGCTTCTGGTTTTTTCTCAATTTTGGTTCAAATTGCGGTGCTAGATGTTATCTTTTCTCTCGACTCTGTTATCACAGCAGTAGGGTTAGTTGAACATTTGAGCATCATGGTTATTGCTATTGTTGCGTCAGTAGCAGTGATGCTAGTAGCTGCAAAGCCGATTGGCGACTTTGTGGATGCAAACCCAACCATCAAAATGCTGGCTTTATCGTTTTTGATTTTAGTGGGCTTTACCTTAATAACAGAAGGCTTTGATGTTCATGTACCTAAGGGGTATGTTTATTTTGCGATGGCGTTCTCGTTTATTGTAGAAATTCTGAATATTAAGGTTCGCTCGCGAAGAGCAAAGCAGGTCAGCACCATTCACTTGTCTAAAAAAATGAGTAACGACGGAAACTAGTTGCTCGTCGGGGCGAGTCAGATAAACCGAAGGCACCATATTAAGGTGCCTTCTTTTTATGTACTTAGCCTTGAACATTAACCAAAGTACGGCCAGAAATCTGCCCTTTTAAGATTACGTCTATTTTTTCATTTACCGCATCAAGGGTCACTTCCTCGGTAAGGTTATCAAGGCAGTTTAGCTTCCATTCACTAGCAAGCTTGTCCCACAACCTCAATCTTGGAGGCATTGGGCACTGCACAGAGTCGATTCCAAGCAATGAAACGCCTCGCAAGATAAATGGAAATACGCTCACGTTAAGATCTGCAGCAGCCGTAAGACCGCAGCACGTCACCGCGCCGCCATATTGCGTAGCTTTGATTGCCTGTGCTAGATACTCTCCGCCTACTGTATCAACGGCGCCAGCGAATTGCTCCTTAAGCATGGGGCGTTCTTTGTTTTCTAATAGTTCGTCGCGAGTTATCACTTTGCTTGCGCCAAGTGTCTTTAAAAATGACTCATGCTCTTTTTTTCCGGTGCATGCCACAACCGAAAAGCCAGCTTTGGCCAATAGGGCAACAGCGACAGAGCCCACGCCTCCTGTAGCGCCAGTGACTAGAATATCGCCTTTGTCAGGAGTCACGCCGTGTTCAACCAAGCCTTGTACCGATAGTCCTGCAGTAAAACCTGCGGTACCAATGATCATTGACTCTCTCAACGTAAGTCCATTTGGCTTAGCTACCGCCCATTCACTTGGAATTCTGATGTATTCGCCAAAGCCTCCAGCGGTGTTCATGCCGAGGTCAAATCCGGTGACAATAACTTCGTCTCCTTCTTTAAAGCGATTGTCACCACACGATACCACCGTGCCTGCTGCATCAATTCCTGGGGTATGAGGAAAGTTTCTGCTCACACCTGGATTGCCGGTGGCTGACAGTGCATCTTTGTAGTTAAGCGATGAATAATGCACCTTAATGAGTAGCGTGCCTTCAGGCAAGTCATCCAGTGAACGCTGCGTTACTTTACGCGTAAAGGATTTATCTTCCTGCTTTTCTACAAGCAAAGCTTTAAACGATGTCATACCTGTCTCCGTTAGTCGAATGATTACGCTACCCATTGTGACGATATATAAACTTTGCGCAAGTATGCACTTTTTAGTAGGGTAGTACCCTAAAAGATACTATTGGCGTGATGTAAACCCTTTGTTCGACTGGTCGCTTTAACAAAGACCACTGACATCAATGCTGACATTAATAATAATGCCTTTTACGTAGTGAATATGAACGTAATTACTCTAAGAGGGAGTAGTATGACCGCAACTTTGAACAGTGTAGTGGCAGAGGAAAGTGATGTGACATCAGACATTGATAATAACGCCGTCCTAAAAAGCCAGAAACAAGATAATGAGCCCAATGCTGCAGAAAATAAGAACGACTCAAATCAATACATTTGTGGCGTAGCAGTATCCCTTGAGATAATAGGCGGTAAATGGAAAGGGGTTATTTTGTGGCACCTTTGCCATAAAACGCTACGTTTCAGTCAGTTGCGTAGACGATTGCAAGGCGTTACTCAAAAAATGCTTACACAGCAGTTAAGAGAGTTAGAGCGTGATGGGTTGGTAAACAGGAAAGTGTATGCAGAAGTGCCCCCTCGTGTAGAGTATTCTCTTACCGATTTAGGCCGTACACTAGAGCCAACTTTACGTCAGCTATGTGACTGGGGTAGGGCGTATAACGACGACTACAGATAAAACACCAACACAAAATAATACGTCGTTTAGGTAAACGAGTACTGAGTTAATTCACAACAATACCAGTTCTTCTGGTGGGGCTTGTAATACTTAAATCGTAATGGCTAATCCAAGGTTTACGTGCCGCTAATGCGTTTAAGCGCATTGACGGCACGTGTTAGTTCCTGAATAGCTGTGCGCTAAGTAGCTAAACTATCGCTAAAGATTGCGTTTTAAGCAAGTAGCGAGTTGATTGACAACACGCTTTCTTCACCATTATCCACCGTATGAATTGTTGCATCCATGGTGCTGAAGTTCACGTTTAGTGACGCCGCATGGTTGCCGTTTTTCCACGAAAGCACGAATACGTTGTTGATGTAACTCACGTCAAATACACCGTTAAAAGCATCGCTTTCGTTTCTTAGCCTAATAAGCTGCATCAAGCCTTTAACCACTGGCTTTTCAACGGCTTCTTTTACCATGGCAGTAGACAAGTATGGGCGGTTGATGTCGCGACCAACATTGGTTTTAGCAAGTAAAGCCATGTCGTTTTCAACAGCAAGCAAGCCACCGTAATAAACTTGAGGGATACCCGGGCTAAAAAATTGAATGGCGCGTGCAACCAAATAAGCGAAGTCATCTTTACCTAACGCATCGTAATATGTGCAGTTTACCTGATAAAGGTCTACATTATTTGCAGCGGCACCGGTGGCTTTTTTAGACTCGCCATTGGAATTTTCATGTATTTGGTCAACGAGCGAATTAATCGCATCTGCGGTAAGCAGGCCTGGTTTGTCACCATTCGCGCCCACGTCAACAATGCCGATGCCATCGTGAGTATCTAGCACGGTAAAGCAGTTACGTGGCGAAATTGAAAGCCAGTATGCCAATGCCTCTGCATTTTTAGAGAACAAGGTGTGTAGTACAAGCGGAGGTAAAGCGAAGTCGTAAACACTGTCGCAACGCGCAGCAATATCAATTTGAGTTTGATAGTGACTGTGTATTTCGACCAAACACTGCATGCCCATACCACGTGCGCGGTTTGATAATTCTTCGATAAATTCGAAGGTTTCTTCAAGCATAAAGCAGTTCGAACCTGCGCGTTTAATTGCATAGCCCGCCGCATCTAAGCGAATAAGATCAACATTACTTTCAGTAAACGACTGAAGAATAGAAGATAGGTAGTCTTTGCCTAACTGTGACTCCACATCAATATCAATTTGATTAGAGGTAAAAGTTGTCCAGAACGGCACGGTTTCAGGGTTACCAGTCTCTGTGCCCACCTCGTAATCGCTGAAAAACGGTGTGGGTCGAGGGCGGAACACTTGTGCTATTTGTTCGTCAATTTGCGTTTGATCGTTGCCCTTAAAAATATCTTCCTTGGTTAAGAACAGCGGCCAATAACTCGATTCGCGCCCGTTTTTCAGCACGTCTTTGAACGCTTCACTTTGCCCCGACATATGGTTAACAATGAGGTCGGCCATGATATCTACCGATTCGCCAAGCTTTTTAACGTTGTCCCAATCGCCCAAGCGCTCATCGACCAAGGTATGATCGATAGGATCGAAACCCGCGTCTTCACCATCGTAAGGGTAGTAAAAAGGAAGGATGTGAACACCCGTAAACAGGCCACCTAACGGGCCCTGAAGTATGCTTGTTAGACTCTCGATGTTGCCATCGCCTAGTCGGTCTGCATAGGTGATTAGTTGAACGCCATTGCGTATAGACATGATAACTCTCCAAAATTCAGCATGCGCTTGCTCGTACTTCTCTTACGTATCGCGAGCACACATTACTACGAATTAAGCACTACCAGTCTGGCAGATTCAAAATTAACCATGTAACGGGTTTAGCTTAATTCTTAATCTTCTGCTATTGACTGACCAAATTTGGTTGAGACTCACAGAAAATCAAAATCTTAATCGATTAAGATAAAATAGCAGTAGAATAGAAATTTGTAAATGAGAAGTTTAAAAAATGGAACTGTCGAACGCTCATGCGGCGGTTTAAATTAGGCAAGTTCTAAGGCAGGATAGCTTGTTCGAGGGCTGTTCAATAGTAGGAAATAGCGAACAGGGCATTTTTAAATACGAGTACGGACCGCTAGTCTGGAGACCTTGTGTCTGATGACTCATTATTCGCTAACTCGTCAAATTTTCGCTTTGCTTCTTTCCACTTAGCAAGCTTTTCGTAGTATACGTCCCAAATACATGGGCAACACGAACCTCCGCCGCAACAATCGTCTCTTAAAGGTTTCTCTGGTTCTTCGGGTAGCGACTTCATAGCACTTATCCTCGACTTTCTTCCTTAAAAATATCTAAATCTCAGATAATATTTTCAAGGCTTAACAATATCCTCACGTCCAAACCTAATGTTCAAGCGCAGAGAATACAACTTTGCCTGTGTATGTTACTCCTTATGATACGCCTTTGCAGCTTGAAAGGTTACAAAGGCGTTTAAGCTATTTTCGTTAATAAGTGAAAGCTGACATCAACGCCATCATGCTCATGGTGTTACAACTTCATACCACCAGATGCCTCAATCCTTTGGCCGTTAATCCAATAACTATCATTACTTAATAGCGCTGCCATAACGCCACCTATATCTTCGGGTTGGCCAACGCGGCCTAAAGCGGTCTGAGAGGCTATAGCATTATTGACTTCGCTATTATCGCGAACATAGCCACCGCTAAAGTCAGTCTCAATGGCACCTGGAGCCAGGGTGTTTACTCTAATTTTACGGGCTCCTAACTCTGCAGCCAGGTAACGACTCATTACCTCTATGGCTCCTTTAGCCATACCGTAGGCGCTGTATCCCGGGAAGCAAAATCTTGCCACTTCGGTTAAGAGTATTAGTTGATAAATTAAGTGAAAACAAAAAGCCCTGTTGAATTACAGGGCTTTGGATGTTGTGTCGTGTTAGCTAGCTAAATACTAGCTCAATGAGCATTAATCAGCTGGAAGCTCTTCCGACGCTTTATTACCATTTAGGTTTTCTGGAGCTGCCACGATAGGTTTAGGTTTTACGGCATTGGCCTTGGTCAGTATGTCGCTGTTGCCTGTTACCAAATCATCTAATGTGCCTTTTTCCGCATCGACCAAGCCCACTTCACGCAACATAGAGTCTACCAGTGGGGCGTTAGCACGATAGCTTAGTGCGGCTTGCGTTACTTGTTCAGCTAAACCACTACCAGCAGTAGCAACGGTGTGATCGCCTTTCACGCCACTCCCTTGGCCGTAGCCTTGAAGAATTTTAATACCTTCTATGTTTTCAAGTGGCTTAACGGCGTGTGCCACAAGCTCAGGCAATATTTTGAGCATGGCAAGGGCTTTTTGCAGCTCAATTTGCTCGGTCTTAAGCGTATTTTCAGCCTCATAAAGCGCTTGTTTACCTTGTGCTTCAACAGCAAGCACTTTCTCATCAGCTTCAGCCTGAAGCATTTTTGCATCGGCAGCGGCCTTAGCTTCCGTAAGAATAGCGGCAGCAGAGTTTTCAGCTGCTTCTTTCTTAGCTTGTGCTTCTACGGTAATGCCCACAGCCTCACGCTCTGCCTCTTTACGCGCGTCTATAACTTCAATTTGTTTCTTACGCTCAGCTTCTGCCACCATTTTCGCTGTGGTTACTGCTTCCACTTTTTCTACTTTAGCCTTTTCCGCTTCAGCAGCTTTAGCACGTGCGGCCGACTCTTCCTCAGATTTTGTCGCAACGGCAATTTGTTTAATTTGCTCAGAAACCTCAACTTCTTGCTGCTGACGAATGCGCGCTTGCTCTAATGCCTGACGCTTAGCAATTTCTTGGGTTTCAATTTCCCGTGATTTTTCAATTTCCGCAGCCTCGATAGCACGGTTTTTAGCAATCTCTGCTTCGCGCTCTTCCCGTTCTTTCATTTCGCGCTGCTTAGCAATTTCTGCTTTTTGTTCCTGACGTTTAAAGGCAAGAATTTGCTCTTGGGCTAAGCGAGCTTCTTCTTCATCTCGTTTCACCTCTAGTGATTGTTTCTCAGCAGCCAAATTACGCTGTTCAATGAAAATGCGGTTTTCTTGTTGAATATCGTTGGTTTCTTTGCGTTTTTCTTCAATGATCTTCGTTAAGCGTGCTCGCCCCTCTGCATCGAAAGCGTTGTTCTCATTGAAAAACTGTAGGTCGGTTTGGTCAAAACCAGTCAAGCTTACCGATTCTAACTCAAGACCGTTCTTTTCAAGGTCGTTAGCTACGCTTTGCTGAACTTTTTGTACAAAGTCAGCACGCTGTTCATGCATTTCGGTCATGCTCATTTCAGCAGCTACGGCACGTAGTACGTCAACAAACTTAGACTCCATTAGTTTCTTAACTTCTTCAGCGCGAGTGGTGCGCGTTCCTAGCGTTTGCGCAGCCATTGATATGCCATTGGCATTGGGGGCCACGCGTAAATAGAAGTCTGCCTTAACATCAACACGCATGCGATCTTTGGTAATAAGCGCGTCTTTTTGAATTTTTTCCACTTCTATACGAAGGGTGTTCATATTTACTGGAATGATTTCGTGAACGACAGGAAGCACGATAGCGCCACCGTCCTTAATGACTTTTTCACCGCCTAAACCGGTTCTTACGAACGCTGTTTCTTTCGTCGCGCGGGTGTAAAGTTTGGCAAAGATAAGGCCAATAACGATAAGCCCTACAACAATAGCACCGGCAATAAAGAGTATTGACGGCAAGCTAGATGGTTGAATTGTATCCATACTTTTATCTCTTTTAGGTTATAGGTAGCGGGTTGCTAACCAGCTGTGTTGTCTTTTCTGAACTAAAATGACGCGCTCTCCCTGTGCGAACAACTCTTCATCTTCGAAAGGTTCTACTAACACAAAATGAGGCTGTGAATAATGGTCGGTAAACTTTGCTTCAGCTGGGTTGCCTCGGCTTGCTTTTCCAATCGTGATTTCGGCCACAGACCCAATGAAGTCATCGCTGTTTACCGCACTAGACTCTACACTAGGCAACAAGCCTGAAATTACCTTTACGGTTTTAGCTGTTACGAATGCGCCAATAACAAATGCAAGAGGAACGGACAGGAAAGCTGGCAAGGTATAGCCGAGTGCACTCGCTGTTAAGCCGTTAACCATCAAGCCAACTAAACCGAATAGAGTAAGAAGTACTACTAGGTAAATAAGAAAGGGAACTTTATTGATATTAAGCCAGTTGGCAAACGAGGTATTAAGAAACCCATCGCCATCAAACTCTGCAAAATCATCGCCTAACCCCAACAGGCTTATACCAAAAATAGTGCTAACAAGTTCTAGTATGAAAATAAAGAAAACGGCTATAAGCGAAATGCTAAACCAGAAGTTTGTAGGGGAAAGAAGAACATCTGTCATTTACACCGTCCATGATGACTAACTTGCTTTTATTCTTTATACCACAGAACAAAAATTAAGCCAGCGTCTGACACATGTACTTTCGGCTAGTTTGTAACAAATAATGATGGGGGCTAACTGAAGTTATGTTTCTGCAGCATCACATCATTTTCAGTAACCTTTAATACACTGCCTTGATCATACCAATCGCCAAGTACAATACGAGTTGCAGGCTTGCCGTTTGCTGTAAGGCTATGAATGTTGGGTCTGTGTGTGTGGCCATGTATCATGCGCTGCACGCCCCATTTTTCCATGACTTTCACCACTTCTTCAGGCGTGACATCCATAATATCTGGCTTAAGATTTTGCTGCTTAGCCTTACTTTCCTTGCGACCGTTATCGGCAACACGCTGTCGATACCATAAAGGAAGCGCAAGCATTAAACGTGGCCACCACCAACCGCGGGATTTCTTGCGAAACTTTTGATAAGCAACATCGCGAGTGCATAGTTCGTCACCATGAGTAAGCAGGGTAGGTGTGCCGTATAAGTCTACAACTTCTTGTTCGTTTAATAACGTCATGCTGGCTTTTGATAGCCACTTTTCACGTATGGCGAAATCGCGATTACCGTGAATAAAGTAAATAGGGCAATGCTGACTCACTGCCTTGAAAGCTGATGCTATGGCAGTGTTAAATGGAGTAACGTTGTCGTCGCCAATCCAAACTTCAAACAAGTCACCAAGAACGTAAAGTGCATCAGCATTAATCGCGTCTTCTTTTAAAAAGCGCATTAAGCATTCTGTAATGTCAGGGCGGTCGGCACTTAGGTGCAAGTCGGCAATGAAGTAGGTGAACGACATAAATCTTCTTATTGTGGTTTAAAAAGCCGCGTTAAAGTAACGCGGCTTGTTCTTAACTCAAGGCCTTAGTATGTCTTGAAAATCATATTGGCCAAGGCGTTATTGAGACAGCTATTCAAGCATAGATGTCAGCGGCTATTTAAGAAATAGTCGCTTTTTCAATGATAACAGGCTCAACAGGAACATCCTGGTGATAGCCGCTGTTACCGGTTTTAACAGCCTTAATTTTTTCAACAACATCCATACCTTCAGTTACTTTACCGAATGCACAGTAGCCCCAACCATTGACAGACTTGCTAGAGTGGTTAAGGAAGTCGTTGTTATTTACATTAATAAAAAACTGAGCCGTCGCAGAGTGTGGATCTTGGGTACGCGCCATCGCGATTGTACCCACTTCGTTTGCTACGCCGTTGTCCGCTTCGTTTTCAATAGGGTCTTTTGTGTCTTTCTGATCCATATCTGGCGTAAAACCACCACCTTGGATCATGAAGTTGTTGATTACACGGTGAAAAATAGTGTTATCAAAAAAACCGTCTTCAACGTAAGAAATGAAGTTAGCTACCGTTTTAGGCGCTTTATCTTCAAAAAGCTCTAGGGTGATGTCACCGAAATTTGTTTTTAACGTAACCATTGTGGTTTGTCCTGTGTGTTAGCATACATATAAAGTGGCGGCATTTTAGCGCAAAACGAGTCGTTAGCGCAAAGAGACGGTTATCGCAAAACCCAGCCATATCGTTGCAAAAGGCTTGTACCATTTAAATCGTGACAGTGCTAAACTTTGCGGCCGAAAAATTATGACAAATAGGAAATATAGACATGCTACATCTTTACAACACCCGAACCCGTGAAAAAGCGAAGTTTGTACCGCTTCAAGAAGGGAAAGTGGGTTTGTATGTTTGTGGTATTACCGTTTATGACCTAAGTCATATGGGTCATGCCCGTACTTACCTGAGTTTCGATGTCTTAGTACGCTACATGCGCCACCTTGGTTTAGATGTGAAGTACGTGCGAAATATCACCGATATCGACGATAAGATTATTGCTCGCGCCAATGAAAATGGCGAAAGCTTTGAGGCGCTAACTGCACGCACTATTGCCATGATGCACGAAGACTTTGCGGCGATTAACTTACTAGAGCCAGACGTCGAGCCGACAGTAAGTGGACATATGGATGAGATCATTGAAATTATCCAGCGACTAATGGACAAAGGCTACGCCTATCAAGCCAAAAGCGGCGATGTACTATTCGACGTAAGCAAGTACGAAGATTATGGCAAGTTAAGCAAACAAGACTTAGATCAGCTTAAAGCGGGTGCTCGTGTTGAAGTGGCGGCAGGAAAAGACGACCCGCTAGACTTCGTACTGTGGAAAACCACCAAGCCTGGTGAGCCGGCATGGCAATCGCCATGGGGCGAGGGACGTCCGGGATGGCACATTGAATGTTCTGCAATGAATCATAAGCATCTTGGTGCGCACTTTGATATTCACGGCGGTGGCTCAGATTTAACTTTCCCACATCACGAAAACGAAGTGGCTCAGTCGTGCTGTGCGTATGACACACCTTACGTAAACGTGTGGATGCACGCGGGTATGGTACAGGTTAATGACGAAAAAATGTCTAAGTCATTGGGTAACTTTTTTACCTTGCGCGATGTGCTTAAAGAGCACGACTCAGAAACATTGCGTTTCTTCCTGATGTCGGCGCATTACCGTAGCCAGTTAAGTTACTCTCAAGACAATATTACTCAAGCGAAGGCCGCCCTAGAGCGTTTGTACACTGCGCTGCGTGGTGTAACAGTAGACGAAAGCACTGACCTTAACCACGGTGGCTACCTTACGCGCTTTGAAGCGGCAATGAACGACGACTTAAACGTACCTGAAGCCTTTTCGGTGTTGTTCGATGTGGCACGTGAGCTTAACCGCCAAAAAGATAACGTAGAAGAAGCAGGTAAACTGGCTTCTGTTCTTAAAGGCCTAGGCGCAATTTTGGGTATGCTTCAAAGTGATCCAGACACCTTCTTAAAAGGCGGTGAAGGCAATGACGACGAAGCGGCTGAAATTGAAGCGTTAATTAAACAGCGTAACGATGCCCGTGCTTCCAAAGACTGGGCAGCGGCAGATGCCGCACGCGATGCGTTAAACGCAAAAGGCGTAGTGTTAGAAGACGGCCCAAGCGGTACTACGTGGCGTAAAGCGTAATTAGCAGCCCATACTTTTTAACAGAATGAAGGCCCGCATTTGCGGGCTTTCTTTTTAGTTAAGCTCAAAGCGCACACCGAGTTTTCGTCATTGAACAGCGGTTTTTGGATATACGCACGAGGTTAAACATCTGAAAGTAAAATGGTATATCCCGAGCTAACGTTTAATGCTTGTGCTGTTTTGCGAGAAATAACAGCTATTTCGTCTTGTTCTTCGGTTTCTGCCATCATTGCATAAAAAGGCTGGCTCAACGTGGCGATAAGCTTCATTTTACTCTCGGTGCCGCGCCTTGTACCTTCGCCAACTTTTATTCTTACTTGCTTTGTTGATTTGACAGTTTTTAGGCTTGAAACTTCAGCTTCCATACTTGGCGCACCATCAAAAATATCGATGTAGTTCGTGAATTTAAACCCTTCTTTTTCTAGCATTGCCATAGCGGGTTGGCCGTCGTTATGTGGTTTACCAATAGCCGACTGAGCCTCTTTGGGTAACATATTTACATACAGTGGAAGTTTGGGCATTAAATCAGCAATAAATTGATTTCCGTTTACGGCACCATATAAATCCGCTTCAGCGTATGTCATAGGAAAAAAGTGACGTCCGACGGCATTCCAGAAAGGCGATTCCCCATCCTTATTTACATAGCCTCGTAGATCGGCCATGACTTGCTTTGGAAATACATGCTGATGTAAACCCATAAAAAGGTAGCGTACTTTTGAAAGTAGTTTTCCGTTGAAGTGTTTTCTGTATTCAGGCAGTAAGTAGAGTGATGCCACTTCCGCGTACCCCTCAAAATGGTGACTTAGGTGCAGTATGTCGTGGGTGTAGTGTGCGCCTAGTGATTTATTTCGCTGTGCGACTTTTTCTCGCTTGTAACTATAAAAACTGTCCTCTTTTCCTAATTCACCAAAAATTGCAGATGTACCAATAAGCTTGCCAGTTCGAAGGTCCTCCAATACAAACAAAAGGTAGTCTGGACGCTCTTGACGCATAAGTTTTTGTTCTTCTCTAATTGAACGCTTTAATTTGTTATCAAGCGTTGCTCTATCCGGTGGGAAGGTTGTCATACCTGGCGATGCAGCTTCAGCTAACGCAAGCAAGCCTTCCAAGTCATCACCTTTTGCTAGTCTCACGCGAGTGTCAAAGCTGATGTTATTAGTCGTAGTTTGTTCAGCGCCAATCGTTTTACACTCAAGGTGAATACCCGCGACCATGCAGCGAACGGAGCCTCCTCCCATTTCAATAGTAGGCACTGCGATGGGAAGTAAAGTAAGATCGCTGGGTAGTAAAGCTAGTTGCTCTTCGTTCATTGAACTAAAAGCAGTGTCTGATATAAGTAATAAACGTTTTCCATTGCTATTCAAAAGCTCTAGGCAGTTTCCGGCAAAACTATTCACTTGTTCTTCGCTAATTTCGATGACGATTTTACCTGTCTCCTTAAGTGTTGAAAGCACCACATTTTTGTCGCTTTCTTCTATCATGCTAGTAGCAACAATGGCAAAATCACTGCCCACACACATCATTACGTTGGTGTGGTAAATCGCCGTACCAGCAGTATCAAAGGCGCTAAAACATATAGGCGTTAAACCAATAGCTTTACACGCCGATATTACAGCTCTCTTATTGGCTCGTTGGGATAGGCAAACATAGGCTAGCGCGTTTACATGGTCGATCACCATAGCCCCTGTACCTTCAACAATATCTCCGTCTTCTTCAAAGAAAGATAAATCTTTAGCTTGCTGTACGATATAGTGTTGCTGCAGATAACTGACAATATCGTCACGACGCTCCGCTCGGCGGTTTTCACAGTACATAGGGTAGGTGACAAGCAAACCGTTGGGATGTGTACTTAACCAATTATTTGGAAATACGGCATCGGGCGTGTTTTCCCCTTCTGTTTCAAACACCTCTACCGTTATGTGGTTCATACGTAAAGTGCGAACCATCTCATCAAATTCCGCACACGCATTCTTTGATATTTCCGCTCTATTTCTTCCCGTCGATACAAGGGGCTTCTGAAAACTATTGTCTTTGGCTGTTTGTTCGTTGGGGCGAAAGGCACAGGGGCGTACCATTAAAACGGAATTTGGTGTAGTTAATCGTGAGTTTTTGATGTGACTGGCTTGCATAATACGTCCTACAGCCCTTAGCTGAAATATTTCCACTGAAAAGAGCGTGTATTTTATTCTCTGGCGAATTCACTTAACCATGCTCAAGGTGTTGCAAGTTGTTATTTAGTTTAAGCATATTGCTCAATTGTTTTATCATTATGCTTTTCGCTAATTAGTCTTGGAGAACGAGTTAATGACTCGACGATTTGTTTATCTATTGGGGAAACGACCATGTATGTAGATTTAGATGCGAAAGATCGCGAGCTTCTCGATATATTGAAGCGCGATGCGCGAACACCTGTAACCGTGCTAGCTGAAGTCCTCTCGTTATCGCGAAATACGGTGCAAAAACGAATCGACAGGTTAGTAAATTCGGGGGTGATCGACGGTTTTACTATTCGTGTTAACGAGCAGCTGCAACCAGACAAAATAAAAGCTCTTATGTCAGTCGAGCTTGAAGGGCTTAGTACAACACAGCTTATTAGTAAGCTTAGGCAGGTGAATGGTGTTGAGCGGTTTCATACTACAAACGGAAATTGGGATTTACTTATTGTTATAACTGCCGAAAGTCTCGCGCACTTAGATGGCATTTTAAAAGAAGTGCGCGGCGTTAAAGGCGTGCTTAATAGTGAGACGAGTATTATTCTGTCTACTACTGAAAAATAGTGTGTACGCCTTATCAGTCTTAGCAGCTATTGTCGCCATTTATCCATCGATTTACATCATCACTTAAATTTAAGTCTGTGCCCAAGTTAAACTCACCTTCTCGAACAGATACCTCGCTGCCGTAGGTTGAGTGGGTAACGGTGACGTGTAAAAAAGGATATTGCGGGGTGCTCCCTTCTTTACGACTGGCCGTGAGTTTGTAGCCGTTTTGTATTGTGTACGTGTTTACGACTATATCGCTATGGATTGGCTGATGCAGTGTGGACCAGCATCGGTTTGCATTGTATTCAATGCGCTCAACTATTTTTTCAGGTTCTTGGTTGGTGGAAATAGAAGAGGTCGGCAAGATCACCATACAGCCTGAAGCAAATACCGCTATACAAATTACTAGTATTGCGTGGTTAAATGAGCGGCTGAACGTTCGGCAGCGTTTAATTTTCATCATAAGTCCCTCTAATCGTTATAATTATATTCATAAGGACTTTATATTAGCTTATTTGTATGAACAATGGCTGAACAGAATACTGGCTAGCGTTCACCTTGACTCAACCGCTTTGCAAATTAATTAAATTTCGGGCTTGCCAGTGGGGATTGCTGATTCTTTTTCGGTGAGATGTGACTTCCAACGCTGCTGTGCAACGTGCGCTTTCACCAGTTCTAAGCATTCGTTTACAACGTTAAGTACTTCTTTATCAAGTGCATCGGCGGTAGGGGTATAGTCGTGCATGCCGACTGAAATGAAGTGGTCGATGCGCTCTGCGTCTAAGTCGCTTAACAGATTAACTAGCGATGTGGTCACGATATCGGCGACTGACTCTTCCAACGTATTTTCAATGGTTTTGCCGATAACAGGTAGGTAATGCAGGGAAGAAACTTGTGCATTACTTCTCACCGCTTTACCCACGCTCTTGCGCACGTGCTCCCGTATCACCTCGCCGTGCTCTTCGCTTTGAATTGACTGGCCTAAATGGTTGATAACGCCAGCCATCCATTGGGTAATGACAGGACGGCGGGGGGCCAGTACCTGTGCGTTGATATCGTCTAATAAAGGCGAACCTGCTGAGATGTCTTTTTGCGCATCGCTGAGCACTTTTACAACAATTCGGTCGCTTAACTCTTCGACAAATACATCGTAGTAAAACGCAAAAAAGCGAAAGACCGCGGTTTGATTTAAGTCGATGATTTCGAATTTGTGCAGGCGGTGCAAAATAGAAAATATGCGCAAGAAACGAAATAGGCGGGTAGGTCCAGTAGGGATTAGACCTATGATATCGTACCAATGCAAAAACGGAAAAAAATACCAGCGTAAATGTTCTTTACGCACAATAGCTACAACCCACCGGAAGCAAAATTCGCTGAAGAAAATGGCGATAAACACCAAGTCGACCAACAGAAAGTTGTTGTGAACGGGATCGTAAGCACTAAGAAAAGCGGGAAAATACGTGCCCAATAGACCATAGACAAAGTCGGTGGCGTATAAGGCATCGAAAATGAGCCATGTTAGGTTTACAAAAAGTATACCTAACATGACTAAATCTAAGATTAACCAAGGCGTTTCATGACTGTTTCGCAAATTTTCTCGGTTAATTCTTAGCATTTCCTTATCCTGTATTCTGACTTAAAGCGTAACGTAAATGCAGTTAGGCATGAACAGTATTGAACTTTAAGTATTAAAGATTAGCTTGATGCGTTTAACCTTGTTACGTCTACATAAAGTTTTAGCTTCTGACCAGGTTGTAAATAGCGCTTGGTATTAAGTGAATTCCACTTGCCTATGTCGCTTACTCTAACATTGAACTTGCTGGCTATACGAGACAACGAATCGCCATTTCTTACTGTGTAGGTCACTTTTTTGGTAACACCGTCTTGCGCTTTACTTTCCTGCCAGATAACTAAGGTTTTGCCAGGGTGAAGCATATCGCCAGGGGCCATACCGTTCCATTTAGCTAACTGTTTAGTGCCTATATTGTACTTACGGGCAATATCCCAAAGCGTATCACCAGATTGTACGGTATGACGTACTTTTTGCTTAGACGTGTTGCCGTTCTGCAAGCTGGCTAGACGCTGTTCCTGAGATAATGTGTAGCTGTCCAGTTCTTGAAGTGCTACTGGTACCATTATCGCTTGACCCACGCGGATCATGGACGAGTCTAGCTCATTCACTTTTTTAAGAACTTTCACGGTGGTGTGATACTGCTTTGCGATTTTACCTAAACTGTCGCCGGGCTTCACCGAGTGGCGCACCCAGTTCAATCGCTCTTTTTGATCAATTTTAGCCAGTGCTTGAGAGAACGCGGCAGCCTTATCAAGGGGAAGTATTAATCTATGTGGTCCTTCTGGTGACGTTGCCCAACGATTGAAACCTGGGTTTAACCCGTGTAGTTCTTTTAAAGACATACCAGCAAGTTCGGCGGCAAATGCTAAATCGACCTGTGAGCCGATATCAACAACTTCGATAACCGCTACATTCTCAACTTCAGGCCACGCATACGCATATTCATCTTTATTTTTTAGAATATCAGCCAGCGCAAGCAATTTAGGCACGTAAGCACGTGTCTCTTTGGGTAAATTTAAGTTCCAAAAGTCGGTAGGTTTACCCGCGCGTTTGTTAGCTTTAATAGCCCTTTGAACGCGGCCTTCGCCACTATTATAGGCGGCAAGTGCGTGCAGCCAATTACCATCAAACATTTCGTTTAGATAGGTTAGATAGTCAAGTGCACCTTGTGTTGAAGCAACAACGTCTCGACGTCCGTCATACCACCAATTCTGTTGCATACCAAAGCGCTTGCCTGTGCCAGGAATAAACTGCCACATACCAGCCGCTCGGCCATGGGAATAAGCAAAGGGATCAAAAGCACTTTCTACTATTGGTAAAAGCACAAGCTCCATCGGCATGTCGCGCTTTTCAATTTCTTCGGTAATGTAATAAAGAAAAGGCTTGGCACGTTTTACAACGCGAGCCATATACTCTGGGTGCTTCAGGTACCATTTACGCTGTGCGCTAATGCGTTTGTCGTCAGGGATCGCTAAGGCGAAATTCGCACTTGCACGTTCCCATACGTCAGTAACGACCGCCTGCGTATGCATATCCGGTATATCGGTAAGCTCAGCGCCTTCTTCTAGCGTATCATCATTGGGGTGAACAACATCAATAACGCCGTCTCTTGCAATTTCACAATCAGAAATGGCTTCTTCGTTGTTATGAATTTCACTGCACGCTTCTAGCGAAGCGGTTTCGTTACTTTCTAATTGTGCATTGTCGTTATTATTATCGGTTAACTGACAACCCGTTAAACCTAGCGCCAATATCAGTGGCGACAGTGGGAAAAACTTCAACTGCATATATGAAGAAACCTCGTGGAGCACTGCAAACCGACCATGTTACGATAATCGGCTTACTTTTGCATCAAAACTCATCTTTCCAGCGGCGAACTGCAGCAAATACAGCTACATCGTCAGCCAGATTATTTTCGCAATAGGCTTCGGCAGCAGTTTTCACAGAAAGTTCATGAGCCCGTAAAAATGGGTTTATGTTTTTTTGCTCTTTGAGATTACTAGGTAGTGTAGGCTGACCTTGAGCGCGTTTTTCTGCCACCCACTGTGCGTAGTCACACAGCGCCTTATTGTCTGGCTCTACGGCTAAAGCAAACTGGACATTAGCCTGAGTATACTCATGTGTACAGAACACTTTCGTGGTGTCGGGCAGTCGCTTTAACTTATTCAGTGAATGATGCATTTGCTCTGGCGAACCTTCAAACAATCGTCCGCAACCTGCTGAAAATAACGTGTCGCCGCAAAACAATGCGCCATGCCCGAAGAAAGCAATGTGATCAAGGGTATGACCTGGCACTTCCATTACTTGCAGCGCCATTTTAAAAACAGGTAGCGAGACAGTATCGCCTTGAGAAACAGATTTAGTTATTCCTCTTATGTGATTGCCTCTTGGGCCAATAACTGGCAAATCTGGTACTGCAGATACTAATTTAGCAATACCACCTGTGTGGTCTCTGTGGTGATGAGTGATGAGAACTGCGCTCAGCGTTAAGCCTTTGGCTTTAATAAAGGCCAGCACTGGCTCAGCATCACCTGGGTCGACAACAATAGCGCTACTCTCGTTATAAATACACCAAATGTAATTGTCGGTAAAAGCGGGAATAGGATGAATGGCTACGCCTGAAGGAAGTGTTTCTGCCGTCATAAGAGTACCTGCTTGTGTAGGTAGAATTATGCGTTACTATAGGGACTTGTGAAGAGCAGAGCAACCTAAGAGCGCGCAGTGTTAATGAGATCGGCGTTTAAAGCCAAACCGCCACGCTACCCTACAAATTGGAATGATTTCCCCGCCGGAGAGCACATTCGACATGCGGTCAATGCAGTTTGTAGCGATTATGCTGAGCGAATTTTTGGGTATCACTTTGCCAAACTAGGCTCGCTAAGTGCCGATATAAATCTCGATACCAGCCCAATTCGACACCACATCAATCACGTTCCGTTTAATGACCTAGCTAGCGAGCAGCCACACCACAATGAAGCGAAAGAGGGCTTTCCCAATCACAATGCATCGGGTATATCGTTAGGCGGTGATAAACGCGAACCGAAAATAAGTAGAGAAAACACGGTAGTGGGGCAGTCGCACTGCTTACCCTTCGCCGAAAACAGCATTGATGGCTTTCTACTTGCTAATGAATTAGATTTTGCGCAAGACCCTCACGAAATATTAAGAGAAGTAGACCGCGTTATTACACAAAACGGTTATGTGATCATAAGTGGCTTTAACCCCTTAAGCCTCGCCGGCATTGCCAAATTTCTACCTGTTAAGCGCGGAAATATCCTACACGATGCACGCTTTTTTACGTCCTATCGCATTAAAGATTGGCTTCAGCTGCTGGGATTTGAAATTGTTGAACAACGTCAAGTGATGTTTTCAACGCTCTTTTTTCAACAAAAATGGAAAGGGGCGGTTAAGCTTCAAGACTATTTAGCATCTTATTTGCCATGGTGCAGTGCGGTGTACGTAATACTCGCGAAAAAGCGGGTTATACCCATGACCGCAATAAAACCCAAACGCAATTTGAAGCCGCGTTTTTCGGCGGTGGGCGCCAGTGTAAGGACCTCTACGATGAATCGCACGCTGCGCTAGTATTGTTAATGTGTATGCCATGTGCAAAGAGAGCACGCCACGCTCTTAACTTAGAAGCAGTGACAGGCGCAAACCACCTTCTAAATTTACCAAGATGTTGTACTAAAACGGATGGCTTTCGCGTTTTTTCGCAAGTTTGAAAGGGGAATAGGAGATAGCATAGACTGCTACCTCCTAACTGAGACGTTAGTCGTTACTCGTTTTATAGAGGTGCACATCTCGCTGTGGATATGGGATGCTAATACCTTCTTCATCAAAAGCTTTTTTAACTTTTTCCTGCATATCCCAGTAGTAAGGCCACAAGTCATCTGTGGCGACCCACGGTCTAAACATCAGATCGACTGAGTTATCGCCTAATCCGCCTACACAAATTCTTGGTGCAGGGTCGGTTAACGAGCGCTCATCTTCTTCAAACAGACGCTGCAACACCTTCTTTGCTTTATCGATATCGTCATCGTAGCCTATACCAAATGTCATGTCGCAACGGCGTTTATCATATACGCTAACGTTAATTAACGTAGCATTAGACAGGCTGCCATTGGGAATAACTATGCGCTTATTGTCAAAAGTGTTAAGTACAGTATAAAGAATTTGTATCTCTGACACTGAGCCTAAATGACCCTCTGCTTCAATGGTGTCACCCACTTTAAAGGGTTTAAAAATCAGTATTAGCACACCGCCAGCAAAGTTCGCCAGGCTGCCTTGTAATGCCAGACCAATGGCCAAACCTGCTGCACCTACGACGGCAATAAATGAGGTGGTTTCAATGCCTATCATTGAGGCAACTGAAATCAACAGCATTACTTTTAGCACCGCACTGATAAGTCCGCACAGAAACTTATTTAACGTGGGATCCTTTTTACCTAGCCGATGATCTAATAGGTTTACAAAACGATTCACTAACCAGAGACCCACCACCAAAGTAAGAATAGCCAACAACAATTTGGGGGTGTAAGTCATCACCAGTGATATAGCTTTTTCGGTTAATTCCGATAAATCGATATTAGTCCCGAAGAAATCTTCCATAAATACCTCTTTTATTAATTAACCACGTTGATTACGTTAAAAAAAGAGGGTTAGATCGCCTTGAATCAAACCGAACGGAACTGCGCTGTGTTTTGACAAGAATTTTCTAGCCGATTTGCCTTAGGCAGATAAGGTTAGTGAGTGGGTAAGTAATTAGTGAGTGGGGAGTGTAAGATGATAAGGCTTATTAGCATACCAAGTTACGTGCTTGCACTTTGATTCTGGTTATATGATTTTTGCTTTATAAATCTGAGCGCCGCTTTGACCGCCCAATAAAAAAGGTGACATCCCGTCGCTCAATAGCGCTGAATGTCACCTTACTTTTAAGGGGGCGCTTTACAGCTTACTTAACACGCATACCCGGCTTTGCACCTTCGTGCGGCTCAAGAATGTATAGCTCGTCGCCACCAGGGCCCGCGGCTAATACCATACCTTCACTCATGCCAAAACGCATTTTACGAGGGGCGAGGTTCGCTACCATTACCGTATGTTTACCGATTAGGGCTTCAGGCGAGTAGGCCGACTTAATACCTGCAAAAACTTGTTTAGTTTCGCCACCTAAATCTAGCTCTAAACGTAAAAGTTTGTCAGCTTTCTCTACGTGTTCAGCTTTAGCAATACGTGCAATACGTAAATCTACCTTGGCGAACTCATCAAACGAGATAGTGTCGCTAATAGGGTCTTTAGCAAGCGGGCTGTCTGGGTCGATAGCCGGTGCTGCTGGCGCTAGGCTTTCTTTTGAATCTTCAACCATGGCGTCGATTTTCTCCATTTCTACACGCTGCATCATCGGCTTAAATTTGTTGATGGCGTGGCCTTTCAATAGGGTTTGCAGTGAATTCCAGTCGAACTTGTCGTTTAGGAATTCTTCTGCTTTTTCTGCAAGTACTGGCAGTACAGGCTTCAAGTAAATCACCAACAGACGGAACATGTTAATACCTAGCGAGCACACATCGTGTGTGAACTGCTGCTTAGTCTCGTCTTTAATGGTTACCCAAGGTGCATTGTTATCAATGAACTGGTTTGCTTTGTCAGCAAGGGCCATGATTTCGCGCACGGCTTGGTGGTACTTACGCTTCTCGAAAAGTGCAGCAATGCTCTCTGACGCGTTTTGGAACTCTGCAATAAGCTCTGGCTCAATCACGTTCTCGGACAGCTTTCCGTCGAAACGCTTGGTGATAAAGCTTGCACAGCGGCTTGCAATGTTAACCACTTTACCTACTAGGTCTGAATTCACTTTTTGTGCGAAGTCAGTAAAGTTAAGGTCGATGTCGGTAACACCGTCGCCTAACTTAGACGCAAAGTAGTAACGCAGATACTCTGGGTTCAGATGGTCAAGGTAAGTACGGCCTTTAATAAACGTACCGCGCGACTTTGACATTTTCGCGCCGTTCACCGTTACGAAACCGTGAATATTTACGCCAGTAGGCTTACGGTATCCCGCACCTTCTAGCATGGCAGGCCAGAATAGGCAGTGGAAGTAGGTAATATCTTTACCAATAAAGTGATAAAGCTCAGCCTCTGAGTCTGCTTTCCAGAAATCATCAAACTCTAAGTTGTTTTGGTCGCAGAAGTTTTTGAAACTTGCCATGTAGCCAACAGGCGCATCTACCCACACGTAGAAGAACTTGTTCGGCGCACCTGGAATTTCAAAGCCGAAGTAAGGCGCGTCACGGCTGATGTCCCACTGTTGAAGACCTTCAGTAAACCATTCTTGCAGCTTGTTAGCCATTTCTTCCTGCAGGGCACCTGAGCGGATCCACTCTTTTAACATGCCTTCAAATTTTGGCAGGTCAAAGAAGAAGTGCTCAGACTCACGTAGCACTGGTGTAGCACCCGATACTACGCTGCGAGGGTTTTTCACTTCTGTTGGGCTATACGTTGCGCCACATACGTCACAGCTGTCGCCGTTTTGATCTTCTGCGCCACAGCTTGGGCAGGTACCCTTAACGAAACGGTCTGGCAAGAACATTTCTTTTTCAGGGTCGAACAGCTGATTAATGGTGCGTTTGCTGATGTAGCCTGCATTATCTAAACGGGTGTAAATTTCTTCACACAGCGCCTTGTTTTCTGGCGAATGGGTTACATAGTAGTTGTCGTAATCTACGTGAAAATCAACAAGGTCTTGGTGATGTTCAGCACGCGTTCTTGCCACCATTTCTTCTGGTGTAATGCCAAGCTCTTGGGCTTTAAGCATAACCGGCGTACCGTGTGCATCGTCGGCGCAAACACTGTAACATTCGTTTCCGCGAAGGCGCTGAAAACGAGTCCAGATGTCGGTTTGAATGTGTTCTAGCAAATGGCCTAAGTGAATAGAGCCATTTGCGTATGGCAACGCACTGGTTACCAGAATTCGGCGTTTTTCTGACATAATGACGTTATTGATTCTTTGCGTTTCAAAATGGCTGCAAATACTAGCGGAAAACCGCGTTTTTTGCATTACGTAATTCACACAATTCTACTACTAGTAAGGCATTTTATGTTCTTTTCTCGCAAAGCAGAGCCGGCAACACAAAAAGTTGCTGTAATTTTGGCCAAGTATTTTTCGTTAGATGTTGAAGATACCTTGCCATGGTGTGCTTTTAGCAAGCCAGAAAATGAAGATGCCGGTGTGACAATTACTTTGCCGTTTTGTATTGCTACTCAGTTAGACGCGCTTAAACAAGAAGTGCTTAAACAGCTAAAAGGGAAGCTTGGCGATGACCAGCTTACGTTTAAACAAAGTGTAGCAAGTGGAGAAACAGAAGTAGCTCCGGTCACCAACATTAAAAACATCATAGCAGTGGCTTCTGGCAAGGGCGGTGTAGGTAAGTCGACAACCAGTATTAATTTAGCGTTTGCGCTTATGCAAGAAGGCGCGAAAGTTGGGATTCTAGATGCCGATATTTATGGGCCGTCTATTCCCATTATGTTGGGCAACCCCGATGCGCACCCTGAAAGCGAAGATAATAAGCACATGCAGCCCCTTATGTCACATGGGCTGGTGGCGAACTCAATTGGTTATTTAGTGCCTCAGGAAGATGCGGCGGTATGGCGCGGACCCATGGCAAGCAGGGCATTAAAGCAGTTATTAGATGAAACCCTATGGCCCGTGCTGGACTACTTAATTGTAGATATGCCACCAGGAACAGGCGATATCCAACTGACGATGGCGCAACAGGTACCGCTGACTGCTTCAGTGGTAGTTACAACGCCGCAAGACTTAGCATTAGCCGATGCCCAAAAAGGCATAAGCATGTTTGAAAAAGTGAACGTACCTGTATTAGGGCTTATTGAAAATATGAGTTACTACCAGTGTAGAGCCTGTGGTACCAAAGATTATGTGTTTTCAAAAGACGGTGGCGAGGCGCTGGCCGAACGTCACGGTTTGCCGCTTTTAGGTCAGCTGCCGCTTGATATCCATATTCGCGAGCATGGCGATGCCGGTACGCCATTGTTAATTACCTCGCCCGAAAGTGACTTGAGTGAAAGTTATCGCGAGGCTGCTCGCGCCCTGTCTATGCAATTGGCCCTTACTGTTGCGCCACGCAAAGGGGCAGTAAAACACATTAAGGGCAACCCTATTGGCATTGTTGGTAAAGAGTAACTAGCTTGAAATATCTAGGTAACAAATATCAGGAATGCCCGACGGATAGGTAAATTCAGACAGGTGTAGTAAAGGTGAATTATAGCCAGGTTCGATTGCTTAAATTTAAAATTTGATAAAACTATACGAAAATTGCGCAAAAGCAGATAAAACAAGCCTTTGAGCAGTTGAATGCATGCGGCGACATACGCATAATAGCGGCCTAACGAAATGAGGAATACACCATGCGCTTGTGCGACCGCGATATCTACCAACATCTGCAAGATGGAAAAATTAAAATTGACCCTACACCCAGCTACGATCAAATAAGTGGTGTAACGGTAGATATCCGCCTAGGTAATAAATTTCGCGTGTTTGAAGATCACCAAGCGCCGTTTATCGATTTAAGTGGGCCGAAAGCACAGGTTCAAGAAGCGCTCGACCATGTTATGAGCGATGAAATTGAACTAGAAGAGGGTAAAGCCTTCTTTCTACACCCCGGGGAGCTAGCGCTTGCCATTACCCACGAGTCAGTAACCTTGCCCGACAACATCGTAGGTTGGTTAGACGGGCGTTCTTCGCTTGCGCGTTTGGGCTTAATGGTTCACGTGACCGCGCATCGAATAGATCCAGGCTGGTCGGGCAACATCGTTCTCGAGTTTTACAACAGTGGTAAGTTACCGCTAGCGCTTCGCCCTAAAATGAAAATAGGGGCACTTAGCTTTGAGGTTTTATCGGCGCCAGCCGAAAAGCCGTACAACGCACGAGTGGACGCTAAATACAAAGGCCAAGCAGGCGCAGTTGCAAGCCGAATCTCGTCAGACGACGAGAGTAAATAAAAGAAACCGTTTTAAAAACACGTTTTTTTCGCAAAAGCGTAGTGCGTTTCCCGCTAATTACTGATAGAAAATATAAGAGCAATAACTAGCACTTATAATAAAGCTATTAGTAACGGGAAGCGCAATGCACACAAACTCTGAACCTTCTTCAGAAACTCTACAACGAAAGCCAACACGTAAAAACAGTATAATTCTATTTGCCTTTATCGCTTCAGTACTATGTGGCTTGGGATTGTGGGCCATTGATCAGCCCAGCGAGATCATTTTTACCGCCGCAATTACGCTATTTGTCGCTGTGCTCTGGGTGACTGAAGCGCTCCCCATTCCCGCTACCTCACTTTTACCCTTCGCGCTATTCCCACTATTTGGTGTGTTGTCTCACAGCGAAGCTGCCTCTGCTCTCGGAAGCCACGTTATCATTCTATTAATGGCTGCTTTCATGCTTTCAAAAGGGTTGGAGCGCGCTAACTTACACAAGCGTTTCGCCATTTACATGTTGCGTATAACGGGCAGCGGCAGCCCGCTCAAGCTGGTACTGGGCTTCATGTTAACAACTGCAGTACTCAGTATGTGGATTAGTAACACGGCAACAATCCTAATGATGTTGCCAATGGCTATCGCTATTATCAACGCAGTAGACAATCCGCGATTTGGCGTGGCGCTTATACTTGGTATTGCTTATTCGGCAAGCTTAGGTGGGGTAGGGACACCGATTGGGACGCCACCAAATATTATCTTCATGAGCGTGTATGAAGAGACCCAAGGTACTGAATACAGCTTTATCGACTGGATGAAAACAGGTGTACCAATCGTAATACTAGGCGTGCCTATTATTGCCTTATGGTTAGCGCGCGGTATTAAACAAGTGGGGAACATCGATTTACCTGTCCCAAGCACATGGACAAAAGCCGAGAAGCGTGTTCTTGCTATTTTTGGCACTGTCGCTTTAGCTTGGATTTTCAGACCTTTTTGGACTGCTTGGATAGGCATAAGCACGATAAGTGACAGTACTATTGCCGTGGCGGGTGTTGCCGCTATGTTCTTTACAAATAGCGGAAACGATAATGGTGAAGTAGACGAAAAAGGAAACAATGACAAACTGCTTGATTGGAAAACCGCAAACGATATTCCGTGGGGCATGTTGTTATTGTTTGCTGGCGGTATTTGTATTGCCAAAGCATTTATGTCATCGGGCTTAAGTGTTCTTATGGGAACATGGCTAACGGGACTTTCTACGCTTCCTGTTCTTCTATTGGTACTTGGAATTTGCTTGTTCGTTACCTTCTTGACGGAAATTACCTCCAACACAGCAACATCTACACTATTAATGCCAATTCTAGCGGCCGCGGGTATGGCTGTGGGCGTAGATCCTAAGTTGTTGATGATCCCCGCGGCAATTAGCGCAAGTTGCGCTTTTATGCTTCCAGTAGCTACAGCGCCTAATGCCATTGCATACTCAACGGAAAAGTTCGACATAAAAACCATGGCCAGAGAAGGAATAATGTTGAACCTGCTGGTGGCGCTAGTCGTGACTGCGGTGTGCTACGTTACCTTGGCTTGATGTTAACTTGCCTGCAACTAAGTGTTTTAATGCAGAAATTTGCGAAGATGGTTAGCAATTGAGCGCTTAAACAGGCTTATTGCTAAATTCCGTTGCATTGTGAACAAATATGAGTAGTATTACTCGCTCTTTCGGTCGGTGTGTAGCGCAGCCTGGTAGCGCACTGTCATGGGGTGTCAGGGGTCGGAAGTTCGAATCTTCTCACACCGACCAACTCCTTCAACTCCCTTGTATAGCTTGACTTGCAAGGGAGTTATCCCTAAATATATCCACGAATTACCAAACTAAATAACTCAACTGGGTCACTTTCAGGGTCACCTTTCGGGTCACTTTTAGTTTTATTGTTGTTTATTTGAGCAATGGTTTAAGCGATGGATAAGAAATATCTCAAAAGACAAGATTCAGGCTTGTGGTTGTATCGTCGAAAGACTCCTGTACTACTCAAAGACAAGTACAAGTCGAGCTACATACAACACTCTCTCAATACGCACAGCTATCACGAAGCAATCTTAAAGCGTAACGCGATTAACGCTGAGATTGATATGCAACTAGCACACGTCAAACGAGGAGACTCAGACAAGGCTAAGTTCTTTCACTACTACACACCGTGGAGAAAGGAACGCGTAGAGCGTGAAGGTGAGAAAGTTGAAGGCGCAGACCATCACCCGATGGAAGAAGCTGACCTTGAAGTTGTCATTGAGAATCCAGAGGACAAAGCTAATCCAGCAGTTCAGGCCGCTTGGAAGGCTGCTATGTCTGGAGATATTCCTTCAGAGTTTCAACCGACAATCAAAGAGGTTGCAGAAGAATGGTCTCAGTGGGCAGAGGACAAGAAGAACGCTAAGTATGTCTCAGCTATGGCTACATACGTTAAGGCTCTTGTAGTGTTCCTAGGTCGTGACGAGTTACCAGCTAATGTAAGCTCTGGCCAGGCTCAAATGTTCATTGATGGATTACTGAGTTCAGGTAAATCAGCTAACACGGTTACACACTACAAGTCTAAGCTACAAGAACTCTGGCGATGGGCTTTAAGTCGTGAGAAGGCTCAGGGCGGTAACCCTTGGCTTAACTGTAAGGTTGAAGCAAGCAAGAAGAAAAGTAAGCCTGAACACTACCGTAATTTCACTGATGAAGAACTGGCTCACATTCTCGCTGAGACTGACTTCAAGAAGCTTAATACATCGACTTGGGCTTATCCGTATGCCTTGCACATGCTGCCTCGTCTATTGCCTTTCCTTGGCACACGACTAAGTGAACTAGCACTGGCTCAGAAGGAGCAGTTCGTTGATGTGGATGGACGCTTGTTCTTTGAGGTACGAGAGGGTAAGACAGTTAACGCTCAACGTATTGTGCCTGTATCACCAGCTATTAAGCCTCTTGTGCTTCAAGTTTTAGACAGGGCAGGAGATAGCCCTTGGTTGTTCCCTGAGATTGGTGACGCTGTAATAGGTGCTGAGGGTGCCGCTAACAGTATCTCGTCGAAGTTCGGCAAGATTACTAAAGGGTTCGCTAAGGTGGAAGGCTACAAGACAGGCTTGCACTCGTTTAGAGGTCACTTCGCTACAGCGCTAGAACAAGTGGGTTGTCCTGAAGACATCGCTACGAAGCTAGCAGGCCACAAGCAGTTGTCCTTGACGTATAACTTGTACAGTAAGTATAAGAACAAGGACGAACTGTGGCAGTATGTTGAGAGGATTCACGAGGCTGACTGCTTGCGAAAGTTTGGGCGTGCGTAAAATTAAAGTGCATTGATAAAGGAGAAAGGTAAGTGGATAGGACTGTTAGTAATGCGCTGAAACGCGATTGGGAAATGCTAAGTGATGAAGAAAAAAGAGTGGTTGGTATAGAAAAGTTCTCAGAGCAATGGGTTAACGATTTAGTGGATAAGGGGCTTCCTGAGTTCAAAGATAAATTCTCTCAAGCTGCTAGCAGAGGCGCTCTTAGAAGGAAGGAAATTGCTGACTCTATTCTCCAAAAATGGAAAAGCAGCCATAACGCCCTTTCAATTCTAGTGGAATACTGTGCTGAAGTTGGTGAGCAGGCGTTTACAGAATCAACGTTAGACTCCTTGCAGTATGTACTAAGACGATGCCATGCAAAGGCCTTGATGGTAACTCGCGAGATAATGTTGCTTCTTACAAACGGTTATCCAGATGCAGCAATGGCTCGTTGGAGAACTTTGCATGAAACAAATGTGATAAGTGCGTTTGTAAAAAAATATGGTGAAGAGTGTGCGACACGCTATATCCACCATGAGCAAATTGACAGGCTGAAATCACTACGAGCACATAGAAAGTGTGCTGATGAACTTAATTGGCAACCGGTAACAGATGAAGTATTTGAGGAGCAAGAAAAAGTACAAAAAGAGCTTGTAGAATTGTACGGCTCTAACTTCAAACAACCTTACGGTTGGGCTGCGAAATTCCTAAACAACCCTAGTCCAAAATTCGACAGTTTGGCAGAGCATGTTGGTTTTGGCCATTGGTCTACGTTGGTCAAAACTTCTTCTTACTCTGTGCACTGCTCATACACAGGTTTATTGGGGTCAAGTATAAGCCCTGACTTAAATGAGGAAACATGGTTAGTTGGACAGTCTGACAAAGGGTTATTTAATCCAGCCCAACTCACGGCAATTTCGTTTTTTCAGATAACAATTCGCACAATACTCAACGAAGAGTCAGTGGACAAATTACCAGACCTAGTCGCCTTGAAGAGACTCCTAGACGAGACAATAGAATGCTTGAAAATAGAGCTTGAGTGACGAAAAGTTTAAACACAAAAATCTGAGAGGCCAAATCGACAATGATGAAGCCTCAACTCCCCCCATAGGGTGCCTCTGCGCACCACAGGAACACCGCTAAGACAATCTTCAAGCCAATCGCAACGTTTATCTTGACCAAACACGAAGACAACGCACAGGCTCGGCTGGTGGCTCTCGAAGGCATAGCGCAAATTTGCTCTTTGATTGATTTGTGTTCGCTATGGAAATTTCCACACCATCCTCAAGATGCAGGTCTGTGATTCATGTACTGCTATTTTGCATTTCTATACGAGACTGCATTTTTGCATGTTCCTAATCGTCCACGAACGTAAACTTTTTTGAACTTAGCTATTGACCGTTCACTTACCGTTCATTATCTTATTGGTCACTTAACCTTTAGACTTTATTGAACAGGATGGATTTATCATGACAGGTCAACTTATCGGTTACGCACGAGTATCAACCACAGGCCAGAAGCTAGACGTACAGTTAGACGCATTGAAGGCGAAAGGCTGCACAAAGATTTACCAAGAGAAGCGCTCAGGTAAGACAGCAGACCGCCCAGAGCTAGAGAAGATGCTTGATTACGTGCGTGAAGGTGAAGCTATTGTTGTAACCAAGTTAGACCGTTTAGGTCGTTCTGTGGCTGACCTAGCGAACATCTCGAAGTTACTCGATGATAAAGGCGTAGGTCTCATTGTGATTGACCAAGGCATCGACACGACCACACCACACGGTAAGCTAATGTTCCATATGATTGCTGCTGTAGCTGAGTTTGAGTTGTCTCTACGTTACGAAAGACAAATGGAAGGTATCGCTAAGGCGCAAGAGAAAGGCGTTCAGTTTGGGCGTAAGAAGTCTGTAGACCGTGGGAGAGTCCACCAGCTACGAGAGGAAGGCTTGAGCATGGCTAAGATTGCTGAAGAATTAAGCTGTAGTAAGGGAGCGGTGCATAAGATAATCAGTGAGTTCATAAACCACAATAATTAATCTAGGTAACTCGATCACTGAAATTTATAGTTAATGTGGTTGAATGTTCCAGACTCAGAAGTGACTCATTCTCACAAGTGAGAGTAACTAACTGATTTTAAAGAAGTAATTGACATAATGAACAACTTTTGGTTTACTTGCTCTCGATTCTTAACAAACACGGAGGACTACCATGTTGAATCAAACACAAGTAACAGAGCTTAACGATTCTATCGACAACCTTTTAGCTCTCGTGGACTACGACTCAGTGAAACTAGGTGACATCCTATCGTCTAACCTTGAGAGTCTTACTGACCTCAAACACCACCTGTCAGTATTGACGGAAGCAGTTGAACTGGCGAAACGTCAGACACCTACCTTGAATTAACCTTGTACTAACGGAGTCTCACGCTTAACTGTTTGAGGCTCTGTAAAGCCTTCTCAGATCGAGTTGTCTCACCTAATGCAATCGTATTAGTCACGCCTAGAAAAGCCCGTAGAGAGCCGTTGTCGATCTGTAGTGAGGTCTTGAAGGTACGATTTCCTTTATCCGTTGGTTTAGACCTAATGACCATTAAGTCCCTCTAGGTTTATTAGGATTTCCTAATGCTGGTTGAACCCAGTAAAAACAAGGCTTAGGTGACTCCCTGACATATGGATAAAAGTTTTACTGACTCCCTGACGTAAGAGAAAAGGAAGCGTGCCTAACGGTATGACTCCCTGAGTTACGAACAGAGAAAATTCCAGAGGACATCGTGAAGACAAACACTCGGTCACTAACTTCACGGTGGTGAGCTACGGCTCAGGGGCAAGTGACCAGTCAATCAAACTCAAGACCAACGCTAGGGCTAGCTGATACTGGTTTGTAGATGATTGTTTCCACCCTTATCTACCTACATAACGTGGGGGGTAAGGGGGGCAACTCTAAGTCATCAAATCTAAGACCAACACCAGTTGTTAATTGGCACCGCTATGGATCCATTCCATTGGCGGCGTAATGGACCCACCCCATTTGTGCCGTAATCGATCCACCTGATTGGCGGCGTAATAGATCCACTTTAATCTGATTTTTCCCCTCAAAC